>Ga0302177_10000576_pt1 | contig 28128 bp, 19 predicted proteins | sample I_Palsa_E1_2_FD_198780 | JGI IMG/M metagenome (GOLD analysis project Ga0302177, IMG submission 198780) | Peat permafrost microbial communities from Stordalen Mire near Abisko, Sweden - I_Palsa_E1_2 | ecosystem: Environmental > Terrestrial > Soil > Palsa > Peat permafrost | place: Sweden... | reverse complement strand
CGCCGGCCACGGGATTGCGCGCGCAGCTTTGTGGTGACGCGCACTTAATGAATTTCGGAGGTTATGGCTCGCCGGAACGGCGAATCGTTTTCGACATCAATGATTTCGACGAGACGTTGAATGGGCCGTGGGAATGGGATTTGAAGCGGTTAGCGACCAGCGTGGTGCTGTCCGGACGCGAGCTGGGATTCAAGGACGGCCAGTGTTGCGACGCGACACGCGCGACGGTTGCGTCGTATCGCTCGCACATGCGGGAGTACGCGCATATGCGGGCGCTGGACGCGTGGTATTCGCATCTAGAGGCTGGGTTGCTGATTGACGAGGCCGGGAGCGCGGATAGCAAAAAGTATTGGCGGGGGGTGATCGAGAGCGCGGAGACGCAAACCGACATTCGGATGTTTCCGAAGCTCACCAAGGAAAAAAATGGGAAACGGCGATTCGTGGACAACCCGCCGCTGGTTTACCATCCGCACGATATCGGGAAGATTGGAATTCATGTGCGCGAATTGTTCCATCGTTACCGGGAGACACTGCCGGAAGAACGCCGGGTGATTCTAGACCGCTACCACGTAATCGATATCGCGAGGAAAGTGGTGGGAGTGGGGAGCGTGGGCACGCGCTGCGATGTGGCTTTGCTGATGGCCAGCGAAAACGATCCGCTGTTCATTCAATTGAAGCAGGCCCTGCCTTCGGTGCTGGATCCGTACGCGGGAAAGAGCCGCTACAAGAATCATGGGGAACGGGTGGTCACCGGGCAGCGGATGTTGCAAGCGGCGACCGATGTGTTTTTAGGTTGGGCGCGCGACGATCGCGGGCACGATTACTATTTCCGGCAGCTCCGCGATATGAAGATGAAATTGGATTTGACCACGATGACCAGAACCGAATGGCTGGAATACGTGGAGATTTGCGGTTGGACGCTGGCGCGGGCCCACGCCCGCACCGGATCCTCGGCGCGCATCGGCGGATACATGGGGAAGAGCGACGCGTTCGATGCGGCGATCGAAACATTCGCCATCGCATACGCGGACCAGACCGAACGCGATTATGAGTTGCTGGTGAAGGCGATTCGCGCCGGACGGCTGCCCGCGCAGCGGAACGTCGCGTAAGTTACAGATCCAAAGGCAGCGGATTTTTTCCAGTGATGAGACGCGCGGAGCGGTCCCAGGTCAGGTAAAGCCAGGCCCACTGCGTCATCACCAGCAGGCGATTTTGAAATTGCACGATGTACAGCAGGTGGATAAAGATCCAGATCAGCCAGGCGGGCAGGCCGGAGATTTGCAGCCAGTTTAGATCGGCGACGGCGGCGAAGCGGCCGATGGTAGCGAGATTCCCCTTATCGAAATAATGAAACGGTTTGACCTTTTCGCCGCGGAACCGCGCGCGAATCACTTTGGCGACGTAAGCGCCCTGTTGAATGGCGGGCTGCGCTACGCCGGGCAGCGGCTGGCCGGTTTGATGGCTGAAATTCGCCAAGTCGCCGATGACAAATATTTCCGGATGGCCTGGCACGGTCATGTCCGGTTCGACCAGGACGCGGCTGGCCTTGTCGAGCGGCGCGCCGGCATTTTGATTGAGAATTTTTCCCAGGGGTGAAGCCAAAACCCCCGCCGCCCACAAAACCGTGCGCGTGGGAATTTTTTCGGTGCGATCCCCTTCTTTTATGGTGACGCCCTCGGCGTCGATTCCGGTGACCATGGCGCCGGTGCGCACGGTGACTCCCAGCCTTTCCAGCATTTTGCGCGCATCTTCCGACAACTTCGGCGGGTAGGACGGCAGCGGCCGGTCCGTGCCTTCGACCAAGACGATGCGGGTGGTGGAGGGATCGATATCGCGGAAATCGTGTTTCAAGGTGTCGTGCGCGATTTCGCCCAGCGCGCCGGCCAGTTCCGCGCCGGTGGGGCCGGCGCCGACGATGACGAAAGTCATCCAGGCGCGCAACTTTTCGGGATCGCGTTCGCGCTCGGCAGCTTCGAAGGCGAGCAGGATTCGGCCGCGCATGGCCGTAGCGTCATTCAGATTTTTCAGGCCCGGGGCAAATTCTTCCCACTCATCGTGGCCAAAGTATTGATGGGTGGAACCGGTGGCGACGATGAGGGTGTCGTAGTCAACGACGCCGTCGCTGAGAATGACCTGGCGCTTGGCGGTGTTAATGTTCACGGCTTCGCCGAGCAGAACTTGAGTATTTTTTTGTTTGCGCAGCACCTGGCGCAGCGGCCCGGCAACATTGGCCGGCGAAAGCGACCCAGTCGCGACCTGGTACAGCAGCGGCTGGAAGAGATGATAGTTGCAGCGGTCGATCAGGGTGACCTGGACCGGAGCATTTTTAAGCTTCAGCGCGGCGGAGAGGCCGCCGAAACCTCCGCCCAGAATGACAACTTTATGCGTATCCATGCGCTAGAAAATCCTCAAAAACAGGCTAGCATGTTATTCCTTACACAAATTAGATGAAACGACGAGCCCTAACGATTGCGACAAATCTGCCGTTGATCATTGGCGTAAGTTTTGCAATTCGGGTGGCTTTTGCGATCAGCCAGGTGCGGCACATGCCGGCGAACCTGGTGGGACTGGTGCCCTTCCTAAATGAAGCCGGGAACATCGCGTTCTCGCTGGCCAAGGGGCATGGGTTCAGTTCGCCCTGGTGGCAGGAGACCGGGCCGACGGCGTGGTTGACGCCGGTGTATCCGTGGATCGTGTCGGTGATTTACCGGATTTTTGGAATTCACACGCCACACGCGCTTTACGCCGCGGTCTTGCTGAATATTATTTTTTCCTGCGCCACGTGTGTCCCGATTTATTTTATGGGCAAGAAGCTGGCGGGCAGCGGGGTGGCCAGCGGCGCGGCATGGCTGTGGGCTATTTTTCCTAACGCGATAATACTTCCGTACGAATGGATCTGGGACACGTCGCTATCGGCGTTGCTGATGGCGATCATTTTATGGGCCACGTTGGAGCTGGCGGAATCGGCGCGGTGGCGCGACTGGGCCGGGTATGGTGTGCTGTGGGGTTTCGCGCTGATGACCAACCCGTCGTTGGGATCGATGTTGCCATTTTTGCTGGGGTGGGCCGCGTATCGCGGGCTGCGGCACCATTCCGTGGAGCTGTCGCGACCCGCGCTGGCGGTGGGTATCGCGATATTGTGTTGCGTGCCCTGGACCATTCGCAATTACGTTACGTTCCACAAATTGATTCCGCTGCGTTCGAATTTCGGTTTGGAATTGTGGGTAGGCAACAACAACAGTTATGACGAGACTCTGCAAATTGTGCCGGCGCCCGATCCGGCCAGGGCCGAGCTGCGCGAATACGTTCGGGTGGGCGAGACCGCATTTATGGCGGAGAAACTGAGCGCGGCGACGCTGTTCATTCGGACTCATCCGCGGCTAGAGATCGTATTGTGGTGGCGAAGGTTCCTGGCGACATGGACGGGTTCGGAGACGCCGCTGAAAAGTTTTGCGGAGGCGGAGACGCTGCTGGTGCGGGTCGTCCTAGTGACGAATTTGCTGGCGGCGATCGGTACGGTACTCGGAATTTTCGTGCTGATAGCGCGGCGCAGTATTTATGCGTTTCCATTGGCCGCGCTTCCCTTGATCTACCCGGTGCTGTACTACGCTACGCACCCGTCTCTGCGCTACCGGCATCCCATTGATCCGGCGATCGTAATCCTCGTCGCCGTGGGCTTCACGAGCATTCTGAATCGTCGTAATCCGCCATCCGCTGAAGAAAATACCGGACGCCTTGGCGTCGCTCCGGAGCGGTGCAGCGCAGGCTGCGGCCGGAAATTCGCTTTGACCACTCCTGAGATCTGGCGGCTTATAACGACGGACGAGCCCGCAACCAGCTCTTCTTCGGCATGGATTTGATTTACAACTTCTGAGTCTTCACAACATCGTGCGGCCCAAATCATTATGAAACCCTTACGGCTTCCTTATGCTTTCCTCACGGGGGCGGACGTATGGTCCAAATGCATGCGGTCCGGCCGAATTGAGCGCAAGGTGCGGGACCGGGGAGGGCGAACATGCTGGCTATCGCTGGGTTCGCAATTGGCGGTGTTCTCGTCCTGGGATTCTACGGGTACGTATTTTTGCAGCTCTACCGCGAGCACCAACGAGTTGGCGCGCTGGAAAAGCGTTTGAGCGACCACCTGGTGGGAATGGATGCGGAAAATGAGTCGGAGTTGGACTCGCCCAGAAAGTTCACGAAGCACGCGCGGCACGAGACCTTAATTCAGGTGGGGGTAGCGATCGGCGGGCTGGTCGGCGTATTTGCGGAAATCGGAGTATTGAATCGGCTGGTCGAATCGTTTCGTTAGCCGATGAGCATAAGACTCCAAAACATCAGGCGTAGCAGGACCCTTTCGTTTATTGGCAGTCAGTTTCTTCAGGCGGACCTAGTGAGGTTTTGTGGCCGGTAGGAATACACGTGGATTGCAGGCTACGGCGGTAGTCATGGTGTTCCTGGTGCCGCAAATTGTCTGGGGCCAACAACCGGGAAACGGCTCACAATCCTCGAACTCCGCGGGTCAAGTCGGTGACGGTAACGCGGCGCAAGGCAATTTTTTCTCGCGGTTGATTAATGCCTACAAACAAGACTGGAATCCTCCGGCGTCGAATGCCAGTTCCAGCGAACCCGCGCCGGCGCGACGCGGGTTCCCGGCTCCGGTGACCAATCCTCCATTTCCGTTTTCCGATTGGCCGTATGGCGGTTCGCCTACGATTGGAACGCCATGGACGCAATCGAGCCCGTTGATGCAGGCGATCTGGAGCGGTGCACACGGCGACGCCTGGAAGCGCAGCGGAATTCAAATTTACGGCTGGCTGGACGCGGGATTCAACGTGAGCACGTCGGACAAAAGCCGCTACGCCAACTATCCAGTGGCCTATGACGAGGTCGCGAATTCGATTCAGCCCGACCAGGAAGTTCTCTATATCGAGCGGCAACCGGACACGGTGCAGACGGATCACTTCGATTGGGGATTTCGGATCGCGCAGCTCTACGGGCTCGACTACCGGTTTACGACCGCGAAGGGAATTTTCAGCAACCAATTGCTGGGGAAAAATCTGGAATACGGGTATGACCCGGTTATGTTCTACGCGGATTTGTACTGGGGGCAGATGGCGCAGGGCCTGGACGTCCGCATCGGACGTTATATTTCGTTGCCGGACATCGAAGCGCAACTGGCGCCGAACAACTACACCTACAGCCACTCCATCCTGTACACCGCCGATTGCTACACCCAGACCGGCATGAATGGAACGGTGAAGTTGAACGATCACTGGCTGGTGCAGGCCGGAATTTCGGCCGGCTGCGAAACTCCGCCATGGAACACCAAGGATGCGAAACCAACCCTGAATTTCGGCGCGGAATACCTGTGGAACGATGGGAACGACTCGCTGTATCCGATGATCAACGCCTTGAATGATGGGAAATATGCCTACAACAATTTGAATTCCTTTTACCTGACCTGGTATCACAAATTTCGTACACATCCTTCGCTGCATACCGATACCGAAGCCTGGTACATGTGGGAAAAAGACGTTCCCAACGTGCGCAATCCAGCGGCGGCACCGTTGCTGGAAGTGGGCGCGAATGGAGCGTATTGCAACAGTACAACGGAGCTGACCTGTTACGCGCCGGAGTGGGCGGTGCTGAACTACGTGGAGAAGGAGCTTTCCACCAAGAATTACATTTCGATTCGCAACGAGTACGTCAACGACAGCAAGGGCCAGCGCACCGGGACCAAGACGCAGTATTCCGAACATTTGGTTGGTTGGGGCCACTGGGTTGGAACCACGATCCTGCTGCGGCCGGAATTGCGCTATGACCATTCGTACGATCGCCCGGCGTACGATTCGCCCTGTTTGCAGTTGGGATGCCCGGGCACCAAGAAGAACCAGCTGACTTTTGCTGGCGATGCCATCTTCTTTTTCTAGAACAGCATGACGCGTTGGCTGTAAGCGGCTACTGAGCGGGATCGATCGCGTTACGGAGAGCAAGATGCAAGATATCGTTTTTATTTTGGTGACGATTGGATTCTTCGCGGTGGCGATGGCCTACGTACGCGGCTGCGATCGCCTGAAGTAGGGGAGCGGAAATGATCGGGAATATCGTTTTGCTGGGAATTTGCGTGCTGGTGCTGGGGTATTTGTTCGCGGCGCTGCTGTGGCCGGAGAGGTTCTAGCAAAAATGACAGCGAATGGCTGGCTGCAGATTTTTGTTTTTTTTGCCGCGGTTTTTCTGGTCACGAAACCGCTCGGCGTTTTTATGTCCCGGGTGTACGACCGCAAAAAAACGTTCATAGACCCGGTCTGGCGACCCATCGAACGGCTGATTTACAAACTGACCGGCGTGGACGAGCAGCACGAAATGCGCTGGACGGAGTACGCGTTCGCGATGCTGTGCTTCAGCCTGGTGCCGATGATCGTGCTGTACGCCATCGAGCGCGTGCAGCAATGGCTGCCCTGGAATCCGCAAAAATTAGGCGCGGTAGCGACGGACCTGGCGTTCAATACCGCGGCTTCGTTTACGACCAATACGAACTGGCAAGCGTACACGCCGGAAGTCACGATGAGTTACTTCACGCAGATGGCCGGCCTGGCGTATCACAACTTCACTTCAGCGGCAGTGGGCATCGCGCTGGCGATCGCAGTGATTCGCGGCATCGCGCGACGGGAGCAGGACACGATTGGGAATTTCTGGGTGGACATGACGCGGACGATGCTCTGGGTTTTGCTGCCGGCGTGCCTGGTTATTTCCATGGTGTTTGTGTCGCAAGGCGTGATTCAAAACCTGAAGCCGTACGTGACCACCGAAATGGTTGACGCGCAGACGGTGCAGGTTACTGGTGCAGATGGCAAGACGACCACGCAGGTGGTGAAGGAACAAGTGATCCCGCAGGGGCCGGTGGCTTCGCAGGAAGCCATCAAGATTTTCGGAACCAACGGCGGCGGATTTTTCAACGCCAACAGCGCGCATCCTTACGAAAACCCCACGCCGCTGACAAATTTTCTGCAGCTGGTGATGATCTTCGCGATTCCGGCGGGGCTGACGTACACGCTGGGGCGGATGACAGGTTCGCAGAAGCACGGATGGGCGGTCTGGGGCGCGATGGCCGTGCTGTTTACCGCGGGCGTGGTTTGCGCCTATTCCGCGGAGGCGCGCGGGAATCCTCTACTGCCCGGCGTGGACCAGACCGCCAGCGCGCAACAGCCCGGCGGAAACATGGAAGGCAAGGAAGTGCGCTTCGGCATCACGAATTCCGCGTTGTACGCAACGGTGACGACCGACGCGAGCTGTGGCGCGGTGAATGCGATGCACGATTCGTTCACGCCGCTGGGCGGCATGGTGCCGCTGGTGAACATCATGCTGGGCGAGGTGGTGTTTGGCGGCGTGGGTTCGGGGCTGTACGGAATGATTGTGTTCGTGATTCTTTCGGTGTTCATCGCGGGATTGATGGTCGGAAGGACGCCGGAATACCTGGGAAAAAAGATCGAAGCGTACGACGTGAAGATGGCCATGCTGTCCGTGCTGATTTTCCCGCTGGTGATTCTGACGTTCACGGCGATTTCGGTGGTTTCGGCGAAATTCGGCACGCCTTCGATTTCGAATCCGGGGCCGCACGGGCTGTCGCAGGTTTTGTATGCGTATACGTCCGGCACCGGGAACAACGGATCGGCGTTCGCCGGATTCAACGGCAACACGCTTTGGTACAACACCACGATCGGGTTAGCGACACTGTTTGGGCGATTTTTTGCGGTGATACCGATTCTGGCTATCGCGGGAAGTCTGGCGCGCAAAAAATTCGTGCCGGAATCCGCGGGAACCTTTCCGGTAACCACGCCACTGTTCAGTTCCCTGCTGGTTTTTGTGGTGCTAATTGTCAGCGCGCTGACGTTTTTTCCGGCGCTGAGTTTGGGTGCAATCCTGGAGCATCTGCTGATGCATGCGGGAAAGGTGTTCTAAGAAACCATGGTCACTTCCACGAAAAGCAGTAAGAGTGAAAAATCGCGCTGGGGGCGGGACATTGTGGTTCCGGCGCTGGGGTCGTCGTTGGTGAAGTTGAACCCGCGGACACTGGCGAAAAACCCCGTTATGTTCGTGGTGGAGGTCGGCGCGGTGCTGACCTCCGTGGATCTGGTGCGCGGGCTGATCCATCATTCCCAGGGATTCGGATTCTCGCTGCAAATTACGGTGTGGCTGTGGTTCACCGTGTTGTTCGCGAATTTTGCGGAAGCCATGGCGGAGGGGCGCGGCAAGGCCCAGGCTGAAGCGCTGCGGCGGGCGAGGTCGGAAACTATTGCGCGGCGAGTATGCGCGAATGGCTCGATCGAATCGGTGCCGGGTTCGAAGCTGCGGCTGGGTGACGTGGTGATGGTGGCGGCGACGGAATTTATTCCCGGGGACGGCGAAGTGATTGAGGGAGTCGCCTCGGTAGACGAATCCGCGATCACCGGAGAGTCGGCGCCGGTGATTCGCGAATCGGGCGGCGATCGCTCGGCAGTGACCGGCGGCACGCGCGTATTGTCGGATGAAATCAAGGTGCGCATCACTTCGAACCCGGGCGAAACGTTCCTGGACCGGATGATCAAGTTGGTGGAAGGCGCGTCGCGGCAGAAGACGCCGAATGAGATCGCGCTGAATATTTTATTGGCCGGGCTGACGATTATTTTTCTGCTGGCGGTGGCTACGCTGCAGCCCATGGCGATTTATTCCGGCGCGCCACAGTCGGTGTTTGTGCTGGTGGCTTTGCTGGTCTGCCTGATCCCGACGACGATTGGCGGATTGCTCTCCGCGATTGGCATCGCCGGAATGGACCGGGTGCTGCAGAAGAACGTACTGGCCATGTCCGGGCGCGCGGTAGAAGCGGCAGGTGACGTGGACACGTTGCTGCTAGACAAGACCGGAACGATCACGCTGGGCAACCGGCACGCGACGGAATTTATTCCGGCGCCGGGTGTGACCGATGCGGAAGTGGCCGACGCGGCGCAACTCGCGTCGCTGGCGGATGAAACGCCGGAAGGGCGTTCGATCGTGGTGTTGGCCAAAGAGAAATATGGTTTGCGCGGAAGAGAGCTGGCGGCTTCGGCGGCGACGTTCATTCCCTTCTCGGCGACCACGCGGATGTCCGGCGTGGACATGGACGGACGCAAAATCCGCAAGGGCGCACCGGACGCAATCATCAAGTATGTGAAGGAAGCCGGTGGGACGATTCCACCGGAGGTTAAGGAAGCGATCGAACGGGTAGCGAATTCGGGCGCAACTCCGCTGCTGGTCGCCGAAGACAGCCGGGTGCTCGGTATCGTGCACTTGAAGGATATCGTCAAAGGCGGGATGCGCGAGCGCTTCGAGCATTTGCGCGCCATGGGTATCCGTACGGTGATGATCACCGGCGATAACCCGTTGACGGCGGCGGCGATTGCGCGCGAAGCGGGGCTCGACGATTTTCTGGCCGAGGCGCGGCCGGAAGACAAGCTGGCGCTGATTCGCAGTGAGCAAGCCAAGGGCAAACTGGTGGCGATGACCGGCGACGGCACCAATGACGCGCCGGCGCTGGCGCAGGCGGACGTCGGCGTGGCCATGAATGCCGGCACGCAGGCGGCGAAAGAAGCGGGAAACATGGTGGACCTGGATTCGAATCCCACCAAGCTGATTGAGATTGTCGAGATTGGAAAGCAATTGCTGATTACGCGCGGCGCGCTGACCACGTTTTCAGTGGCGAACGACGTGGCGAAATATTTCGCGATTATCCCGGCGATGTTCGCGGCGGCCCTGCCGCAGCTGGGCGTGCTGAACGTGATGAACCTGAAGACGCCGGAATCAGCGATTCTCTCGGCGGTGATTTTCAACGCGTTAATCATTATTGCGTTGGTGCCGCTGGCGCTGCGCGGAGTCAAATACCGGCCGCTGGGCGCGGAAGCGCTGCTGCGTCGAAATTTGCTGGTCTACGGGCTCGGCGGGATTATTGCGCCGTTCATCGGAATCAAAATCATCGACGTGCTGATCACGCATATCGGACTGGCGTAAGGATAAGGAACACATGAAACGCAATTTCTTGATTTCAATCTGGATGACGGTGGTCACGACGGTGCTGCTGGGTATCATTTATCCGCTGGTGGCGACGGCACTGGCGCAACGGATATTTCCACGACAGGCTAGCGGAGAAATGATCAGCGCGGGCGGGACGGCGGTGGGATCGAGCCTGATCGGGCAGCCGTTCAGTTCGCCGGGATATTTTCATTCGCGGCCGTCGGCGGCGGGTCCTGCGGGATACGATCCGGACGCCGCGAGCGGAGGAGCCTCGAATTTGGGGCCCACGAATTCGGCGCTGATCACGCGGGTAAAGGCGGACGTGGAACACGCCGAGACGGAGAATCCGGGGACGGCAGTTCCGGCGGACATGGTGACCACTTCGGGTTCGGGCCTAGATCCGCACATTTCTCCGGCGTCGGCGGAGTTTCAGGTTCCGCGGGTGGCCAAAGAACGCCGGGTGAGCGAGAGCGAAATTCGCGCGCTGGTTCAAAAGCACACGGAGGGGCGCCAGCTGGGATTTTTGGGCGAGCCGCGGGTGAATGTATTGGAACTAAACCTGGAATTGAATGCCGTTCATCCGTTGCGCTAGAGGCGAAATCGCCGCACCAACTCCGCACCAAAATCTTATTGAAAATCTAGCTGGAGGCAGCGGAAACGGATTTCCCGTCCGAGTCTACGTGTGCGGCGGGATCGGCGCGCAAAAGCAGGACCGGACAGGACGCCTGCTTCACCACAATTTCCGCAACTGAGCCGAAGGCAAATTTGCGCCAGCCGGTCATGCCGTGGGTGGCGATGACGACCATATCAACGTTGTTGTGCTCGGCGGAACGGACCAGTTCCATGCCGACGTCGTTGGCGCTGCCGAGCTCGGTGCGCACCTTAATATTCCTGGGCGCGAGAGTGGCTGCCAGATCGGTCAGGCGCTGCGCGGCTTCCGTGGTGAGCCCTTCGTCGTAAGCACGTTCTTTCAGGATCGACACGTCGACGGGAAGGTCGGGGATAGCCGGAACCACGTGGACCAGCAATAAGTCGGCGCCGAAGCGCGAAGCCATGTCGGCGGCCACGTTCATCGCGGCATGCGAGGGATCGCTGAAGTCGATGGGAGCGAGAATGAGCTTTGGAGGCAGCATGATTGGTTGCTTCCTTTGCGCCAGTGGTTGGCGCGATAGCGTTTTGTAACGAGATAGTATCAAACGATTTCGGCGCGATGTTACTGGCGGGTTGCGGGCCGATGAATAAGGGGCGATTTCGACACAGTGCGGAATTGCGGCCACAACCGTAAGAGGCATTCGGACCTACCGTCACTGGTGCGGCGCCGCTAAATTGATTGGAATTAGCGCGATGACTCGAATTCGGCCCTGCGCACCGCAGTGGTCCGCCGAATGCCATAATGCAGCCAGCGGGCCAGGAGGCGCGAGCATATGGACGGTGCGAATTCAACCCAGCGCAGCGGGACTGCGCTGCTGGGAGTGATGCTGGCGGTAGGGCTGATTGTGGGTGGCTGGATTCTTGGCGCGCAGATCAAGGAAACGCGGCTGGGCGACCGGTACGTGACGGTGAAGGGTTTGGCGGAGCGCAACGTCAAATCAGATCTAGCAATTTGGTCGATCGGGTACAAAGACGCCGGAGACGATTTGACCGGGGTGTACGCGAAAAGCGAGACCGACAAGAAAGCGATACTGGATTTTCTGAGTAAGCAAGGCGTCCAGCCGACTGAAATCGAACTGGGACTGGTGCGAGTAATCGATACGCAGGCAAACGAATACGGCGGCTCCGGCCGAGCGCCACGACGATACATCGTGCAACAGCAAATCACGGTGAGGACGCCGCGAGTGGATCAAGTGGCAGCCGCGTCGCAAAAAACGATGGAATTGCTGCAGGCGGGAATCGTCTTGAACAGCGAACCCGGACAGGGATTGATTTACAAATTTACGGGACTGAATTCAATCAAGCCGGACATGATTACCGAAGCGACGCGAAACGCTCGCGCTTCGGCCGATCGCTTCGCTGCGGATTCAGGCAGCCGGGTGGGCTCGATTCGGCAGGCGAATCAGGGAGTCTTTTCGATTCTAGCCGCCAATTCGGGGAGCGCGAGCGAAGATCAGCCAGGAATGGATAGTTCTGGCGCGGAAAGCAGCCTGATGAAGACGGTGCGCGTAGTGAGTTCGCTACAGTATTACCTGGAGAAATAGAACTACTTGGCAGAACGGGGAGCGCGAGGCTTGGCGGCGGGCGGTTCGAAGCGGTAGCCGATCCAGGGTTCGGTGTGGATGTAGCGCGGATGCTGGGGGTCGGGTTCGATTTTCTTGCGGAGCTGGTTGATGAAGACGCGGAGGTATTCGGTCTCGTCGCCGTAGTCCGGGCCCCAGACAGCTTGCAACAGGCGGCGGTGGGCTTGGGACTTTCCGGCGTTGGCGACGAGCTGCCGCAGCAGCTCGAATTCCTTGGGCGTCAATTTTACGGGAGCGCCTTTTACGGTGACCGCGCGTTTTTCGAAATCGATCACCAGATCGTCGGAGACGAAGGCCGGGATGGCGTCGCCGGGGCCGGCGCGACGCAGGGCAGCGCGGATGCGGGCCATCAATTCCTCAACGCCGAAGGGCTTAACGACGTAATCATCGGCGCCCGCGTCGAGCGCCTGGACCTTGTCGCGTTCGCTGTTGCGCACGGTGAGCATGATGATGGGAACGTCGCTGGAGGCCCGAATTTCGCGGCAAGTATCGAGGCCGGAGATGCCGGGCAGATTCACGTCGAGAACGATCAAGTCGGCGTGCTCGGTACGGATAAGACTGAGCGCCTCTTCTCCGGATTTGGCTTCGATGATGGAATAACCGTGCGAGGAAAGAGTAGTGCGCATCACCCGGCGGATTTGGGGCTCGTCGTCGACGATGAGAATGGTTTGGTCGGGCATCAGTCTCCGGAGCGGACGCTGCGATCGATGGGAAGGGTAAAGGAAAACACGGACCCCTGGCCGCGCTGGCTGGTTAGGGTGATGGTTCCGCCGTGGGCTTCGATGATGGCTTTGGCGATGGGCAGACCCATGCCGGTGCCCTGCACCAGATAGCGCTGGTCTTTGCCGCGATAAAATTTTTCGAAGATTAGGGTTTGCTCCATATCGTCGATGCCGGCGCCGCAGTCGGCCACGCTGGTCACCACGAAATCCTGATTCGCTTCGGCAGTGATGGTAATGGGCTGATCGGCGGGAGAGTACTGATTCGCGTTTTCGATCAGATGCACGAGCGCTTCGCGGATGCGGCCGAGGTCCACGCGCACGTGGGGCAGCCCCGCGGGAATTTGGACGCGAACCTCACGGCCGCACAGGGAAAGCTTGCATTGGGCCAACGCGGCCTGGACCACGTCTTCGATGGGCAGACTCTCAATGCGGAGTTCGACTTCGCCGGCATCGAGACGGGCCATCTCACCGGCTTCGCCGACGAGGCGGTTCAGACGATCGGATTCTTCATTGATGATGGTCAGCAGCTCGTGGCGCTGGCGATCGGTGAATGTTTGAGTCGAGAGCAAATTGGTAACGGAGGCTTTGATCGAGGTCAGCGGAGTGCGCAAAGCGTGGGTGACGGAATCGAGGAGCGCGGTGCGCAGGCGTTCGCTTTCGCGAGCAGCTTCGGTAAGGCCAAGCTGTTCGATGGCTCGCGCGCGCTCGATGGCCACGGCAACCAGCGTGCCGACCGCTTCGAGGGTCTGGCGCGAAAGCATGGTGCCAGAAACACCCAAACTGCCGATGGGACGGACGCCCAGGCGAAGCGGAACAAGGCAAATGCTGTTGGCCACATCCAGGAGCGGCTCATCCCGAACGACGACGGCTTTCAGAGTTTCGAGGTCGAGCTTCGGAATCACCGGGCCGGAGCGGTAGATTTTTTGTTTTTCGGCGAGCAGGAGCGCGGCGGCGCCCACTTCGAAAATATTCACGATCTGGGTGGGAATGCGGTTCAGCAATTGAATGACGTTGCCGGATTCGAGCAGCCCCTGGCTGAAAGAATAGAGTTTTTCGATTTCGCGGCGACGGGCGGAAGCATCTTCGGCTTTCTGGCGAGCGCGCGAAGATAAGTGACTGGCCAGGACGGAGACGACCAGAAAGGCGAAGAGCGCGACCCAGTTTTGCGGATCGGCCACGGTAAACCGGCCCACCGGCGGCAGAAAATTATAATTGAACGCCAACATGGCGACGATGGACATAAAAACGGCGACCGCAATGCCCCAGACCGTAGAAACCGCTAGAATGGCTAGTAGTAAAGTGAGCGCAACCGTGGTGGGATTTACCGGCAGGATGTATCGATAAAAAAGGCTGATGCCCATCACGACGACGAACGCGCTGAGAAAGCGGACGAATCGCATCAGGATGGAAGTGCGCACGTAGATATTCTACCGTAGCTTGCTCCGGGCCCTGAAAAAGAGAATGAATCGAACATGAAAACTCCAGAGGAATGGCTGGCTGAATCAAATCCCGCCGAGAGGACCAAGGGCTCGCTGAAGCTATTTCTGGGCTACGCGCCGGGAGTGGGCAAAACCTTCAGCATGCTGAGCGAAGCGATCCGGCGGCACAGCCGCGGCCAGGATGTGGTGATCGGCATTGTGGAGACGCACGGGCGCAAAGGAATCGCCGAGCTGGCGTCGCAGATGGAAACGGTTCCGCGGCGGATGATGGATTACAAAGGGACGCTGTTCGCGGAAATGGATCTGGACGCGATTTTGGAACGGAAGCCGCTGGTCGTGCTGGTCGACGAGCTGGCCCATACCAATATTCCCGGTTGCAAGAACCGCAAGCGGTATGAGGACGTGCTGGAAATCCTGGAAAATAAGATCGACGTGATTTCGACGGTAAATATCCAACACATTGAAAGCATCGCGCCGACCGTGCGAGCCATCACCGGCGTGCCGGTGCGCGAGACGGTGCCGGATTGGGTGCTGCAGGTGTCGGACGAAACGGTGATGGTCGACCTGACTCCCGAGGCGCTGCAAAATCGCATGCGCCGCGGCGACGTCTATGGCACGGAAAAAATCGAGCAGGCGCTGAAGAATTTCTTCCGGCGGGGCAATTTGATCGCTCTGCGCGAGTTGGCATTGCGCCAGGTTGCGGAGCAAGTGGATCGCAGCCTGGAATCGTACATGGAGGAAAAAGACATTCAGGAAAGTTGGGGCGTGCGCGAGCGGATTGCGGTATGTATCAGCGCGAACCCCAAGGCGCAGTATTTGGTGGCGCGGGCGGCGCGCATGGCGCGACGGATGGATGCGGAACTGTTCGCGGTGCATGTAGACCTGGAAGGCGAGGCGGACGAAGACGACGAAAAGGCCCTGCAGTCCAATCTGCAGTTCGCGGAAAACCTGGGCGCGAAACCGGTGCGGCTGAAAGGACAGAGCATCGCGGCGGCGACCGCGCAGTTTGTGCGGGAGAAGCACATCACCCAGGTCATTTTTGGAAGATCGCCGACGGAAGGATGGAAAAAACTTCTATACATGAACGGAATCAACCGATTTTTGAGCGAAGCGCCCGCCGTGGATGTGCATATCGTCACCCAAGAGGCGGAATAGGTTCGAGGTTCGACCGTTTCAGCGCACGGCGCCTGCCGGTACCGGGTGGGCGGGGGCCTTTTGCGAGATCATACGAACCACCTGCCGGTTGGCGACATCCGCCGGGAAATTGCGCAGGCGTTCCAGCAGTCCGGTGGTCACTTCCTGGCCGCGCGCAACCAGAAGCACGCCTGACCCGGATTTCAAATCCTCGCCAAACACCATGCCAATCGTAAGATCCTTAATTTGCAGCTCGAGCATGCGAACGTCCTGCGAATCGCCGCGCAGTTTGGCGAAGGCGTCCAGGATGACGGCATCGTAGGAGTCGGTGCGGCCACGCAGGATAGCCAGGGGATATTCGGCGCGATTATCTCCGGACTCGAGAGAGTCGAGATCGAGGGCCAGGCGCAAGGCGCGCGCGCCCCAGGGCAGCTCCGACGCCGGGCCTGCTGCCGAATTATTCGCACGGTTGTTAAATTGGCGCGGATACAGACGCAGAATTTCGCGCACCGGTTCGATGCGCGGAATATTGGCCAGGCATTTGTCGACGAAGGCCGGCATGCGGTCGACCATTTCCTGCTCGGCCGGACTCAACGAGTGGGATTTATAGAGTTTCTCGACCGTGGCGGGAGGAAGAGTGACGCAGCCAATTTGCGAGAGCATGGCCGCGACTTCCACGGGCCAACGTTCGCGAATTTCGAAATGGGTCAAGAGCTGCTCGACGGAGTGGCGCACGCGGGTGGCGCGGCCGAAAGCGATGGGATTCGCCAGGGACAGAATATCGATGAGCGCCTTGATGCTGCCACGCAAAGTCTGTTCGAGCAAAACCTTTTCGGCCAGGATCAGGCGGTGCTGTTCGATGCAGGCGCTGAGCGTCTTCAGCATCACGGTAGTGGAGCAGGGTTTGGTGAGGAAGCGAAAAATGTTGCCTTCGTTGACGGCGGCGATGGCGGATTCCATGTCCGCCTGGCCGGTGAGCAACACGCGCACGGTGGCGGGCGCCAGGCCACGAATATTCGCCAGGAAAGTCACGCCATCCATGCGCGGCATGCGCTGGTCGGAGATGACCACGGAATAGGGCTCGACCGTTTTGAGATTTTCGAGGGCAACGGTGGCGTCGGTGGCGGTCTCAACCCGATAGTGGCCGCGCAAACTGCGAGTGAGTCCGTCCAAGAGATTGGAGTCGTCGTCAACGCAGAGTATGCGAGGAAGATTTTCCGGGGGCATTCTAGGCTCCTTGCAGTTGCGGCGTGGGAGGACTGGCGAGCAGCCGCCATTCCTCGATTTTCTCGGCGACGCCGAGTTTGGCCACGAGTTCTTCATCCAAGGGAGCGCACACCTGGGTCGTAGGCGCGTTCTGGGATTCGCGCTCGTTAGCAATCCAATTCGCGAAATAAAGGCTGGAGACGAGATCAAGGTGTCCGTGAGGGATCCGCTCCGGGTGATGGTGGTAGGCGACGGCTTCGACAATCACATGCGGGATGCCCCACAAGGAGAGCAGGTAAGCGCCCACCTCGGCGTGCGATACGCCGGTGAGGTTTTCCTCGGACACGTACAACGGGCAATGATCTATTTTGGAACCTTCGATGGCGCGAGCCAGATGGTCGGGCGCAGCCTCCGCCAAGACTAGCTTGCCGACGTCATGCAACAACCCCGCGAAGAGCCCGAGGCCCGGCAACAGGTTCGCACCGCCGATTTTGGCGGTGAGCCGGGACACGGTCAGGCAGTGAGCGTTGACGGCGTCCATGGAAAAGCCGGGAATGCGTTTGGAGGGATGAAATACGCGGAAAATTTCCACGGAAAGAACCAAGCTCTGCAGGACACTCATGCCCAGGCAACTGATGGCGGTGCGAATATCGGAAACATTGCGGATCACACCGAAGAACGCCGAATTTACGAGCTGCAGGATTTTGGCGCACATAGCCGGATCGCGCTCGACGATTTCGGTAACGTGGGCGATCGAGGTGTTCGAATCGTTGAAGGCATCGTGCATTTCCAGAAAGGTCTGAGACATCGAAGGCAGTTGTTCCACGGAGCCCACTAACCCCGCCAGCATTTTGCTATTCATCAAATCGTTGAGGCTGGTGGCGCGTTCAATGGCGAGCCGCAAGGTGTCCTGATCGCAGGGCTTGAGCAAAAATTGGTGAGCGACCGAGACGGCGTTGAAGGCCGACGCTTGTTCGGAGTAGCCGGAAAGAATGATGCGTAGAACGTTCGGATATTTGGCACGGACGACTTTAAGCAGAGCCGCGCCGTCCATGCCGGGCATGCGCATATCCGAAACGACGACGTCGAATGGGGCCGCTTCCAGCAGGCTCAGCGCGGCCGCGCCGCCCGAGGCGAAGGCCATTTCCCAGCGATGACGCTCGGGGCGCAGCATACGCTGCAAGCCTTCCAGGATTTTGGATTCGTCGTCCACGAACAAGATTCGTTTCACGCGAGCACCGCCTCAGGAGTGGTGGGGACGCCGTTTACCGGAAGACGAACGTAAAAGGTCGTGCCCTTGCCCATGTGGGTCTCAAAGGTCAGGGTTCCGCCGTGCTTATCGACGACGATATTGCGCGCCAGCGCGAGTCCCTGCCCCGTGCCCTTGCCCACTTCTTTGGTGGTGAAAAAAGGGTCGAATACCTTCCCGCGTACGGCCTCGGGGATGCCGGTGCCGGTGTCGGCAATCGATACCACCACGAAGTCACCTTCGCAGCAGGTGTGCACGTCGATGCGCCCCCTTTGTTCGGTACCGGCATTGGCGTCGGCGATGGCGTGCGCCGCGTTAACCAGCAGATTGAGAAAGACCTGGTTGAGATCGCCGAGGTGGCAAACCACCGGGGGCAGAGCGGCAAAATCGGTTTCCACATCGGCAACGTATTTAACTTCGTTGCGCGCGACGATCAGAGTGCTCTCAATAGCCTTGTTCAAGTCGGTGGCGGCTTTCTCCGAGCTGCGATCGACATGCGAAAATTCCTTCATGGCTCGAACGATGGTGGCGACGCGGTTGACTCCGTCGAGCGCTTGGTCCATCGCTTTGGGGATTTCGGCGCACAAGTAGCTCCATTCAATTCTTTGGAGAATCGCATCGAGTTCCTGTACCAGGTCGGGCCGGAACGACGCACGCTTGGCTTCTTCGGCAATCTGTTCGTACTTGCCGATCATTTCGAGACCTTGCCCAAAGGAGTCCTGCAGAAAACGGGTGTTGTCTCCGATGAATTGAATGGGCGTGTTGATTTCGTGCGCGATACCGGCGGCCAACCGACCGACCGCTTCGAGCTTTTGCGCATGGCGCAGCTCAACTTCCATTTCGCGCTTGTCCGAAATGTCGGAAAAACTGATCACCGCCCCGGTAATTTGGCCGTCTTTGAACACGGGTCTGGCGGAATAGTCGACCGCGACATGGGAACCGTCCAACTTCCAGAAATATTCTCGATCGGTGCGGTAGCTCTCCCCGCTGTTGATTGCGCGGGTAACCGCGCAATCCGACTCGGCGTAAGCGGTGCCATCGGGATGGGTGTGATGAAATAACTGATGAGATTTTTTGCCGAGAACCTGTTCCGGAGCGCAACCCAGAATTCTGGCGGCGGATTTGTTCATAAAAGTGATGCAGCCGTTGCGATCCAAACCGTAGATACCTTCGGAAGTGGAATCGAGAATGATCAAACGCTCGGTTCCGAGGCTCTCGCGTTCCGCTTCGGCCGTTTTTCTGGCCATAAACTGCCCTAACTGCCCGCCGACGCTGATTAGCAATTTGGCGAAGTCTTCGTCGCCGCCCTGGGTTCCGGGGCCAAAGAGCGCGAGCACGCCGAGTGCTCCAGCCCCAACGCTGAGCGGAATGGCGACGGCGGCGTGCGGCTCGGTAGTGCTCGCCGGCGCACAGGACCGTAAGACCTGGCCAACGAGATCTTCTGCCGCGACCGGGGCCTGGGAGAGTTCGGCGGGCGGCTTTCGCGGCGAAGATCGAGGCCAGGAGGTCAGCAGCGCGACCTGGCTTGGTGATGCACCACCCTGCCAGACTTCGCCGCGGTCGAATCTTGCGAACTCGCAAAGAGCGCTGAGGATGCCATCGGCAGCGCCGCGCAGGTCGGTGGATTCGGCGAGAACCCGCGAAACCGAAAATTGTAAGGCGGTCTTCTGATGAGCCCAATGCCGTTGGATGGAATACAGGATAACGCGCTCGAAGGCCGCGGAATTCATGCGGCTGCCCACGGTGTAATCCTCAGCACCGGCGCGGACGGCTTCCAGAGCTTGCACTTCGTCGTACAAGCTGCTGACCACGATGACCGGGGCTTCTTTGGCCGCCTGGATGAGATGGCGGAGACTATCGATGTCCCGGTAATCCGGAACGGCGAGGTTCACGAGCAAGACATCGAACGAACTGCTCAGTAGGGACACTGCGGCCTGGGCCAAAGTGGCGACAGTCGTGATCTCGAAAGTCGCGGTCCGGACATCGGCGAGCTTCTGGCGGACGTCGGCTTCGCCGGTCGGGTCGGCGATGATGAAAAGAATCTTAAAAATCTTGATGCTCATAAGATTGACGAGCTCTGGAGAGCATTTGGGGACAGAAACGTCCACCTGGTTCAAGAATCGTCCATTGGTGAGAAAAGGTTTAGTCGAGCAGCCGAGGTGAAACCCAGGGGTTTGGAGCGCAGCAGGCAGGTTCAGCGATGGAGGTTAAGACTCGTCGGAAGGGATATCAAAATTCACTAATTCGCTCTGAAACCCTCTGGTCCGGACCGCGCCGTAAGCAATGCCGACGGCCATCCAGACCGCGCCCAGTTTCAAGGCCGGGCCGCTGAGTTGGCTCCAAATGAAGGCGCAAATCAGGAAACCGAGAAGGGGGGAAATGAGATTGAGTATATTTTTTTCCTCGGCGCGAAAGTAATAGCGGACGAGCGCGGCAATGTTGACGCCCATAAAAGCGAGCAGGGCTCCGAAATTCAAAAGATCCGCGCCCTGATCGTAGGTAATAAGGAACGAGCCAATGAGCGCGATCACTCCCACAAAAATGACGTTGTTGCGCGGGACGCGGCTTTTGGGATCGATCGCACCAAAGAATTTTTTCGGAATCCCATCGCTGCGGCCCATGCCGTAAAGCAAGCGCGCCGCGCCCAGTTGCGAACCCATGCCGGAACCGATGTTGGCAATCAGGATCGTAAAGTTGATCAACTGAAACAGAAAATATCCGCCGGCAGTTTGGGCGACCAGCGGGAAGGCGGAAGTAATTTTGTCCGCCGGGAAGGGCTGGTCGCGCCAGACCAGTTGCGCGGCGTAAACCTCGAGCGACGCCAGAACGCCGGTAATCAGGCAAACCAGCACAGTGGCGAGCATGATGTTGCGGCGGGGATTTTCGACTTCCTCGGAGAAGGTGGAGATGGCGTCAAAACCGATGTAGGTGAGCACCGCCACGGAAGTTCCGTGAAAGACGCTTTTGAAACTGAACGTAGCAGGATTGTAGAAGGGATGAGTGAAGAATCCCTGGCCGAATTCGTGAAGATTCCAGAGAAAGCGAACGACGAAGACGAAAAAAATGACGACGACAATGCTCATTCCCGCAGCCATCACGTCGTTGATGCGCGCGGAGGTCTGAATCCCGCGGCTATTGAGCAGGGTGAACGCTCCAGCATAAAAAAGGACGAGCACCCAGTAGGGCAGGAACGGAAGAATATTCTGAGTGAGCTGGCTGCAAATGATGGTGCAGATCAGCGGATTCAGAATGTAATCCATGACGATGGCCCAGCCGGTGACGTAGCCCAGCGCCGGATTCAATTCCTGGCCGACGTAGGTATAGGCGGAGCCGGCCGAGGGATAAGCGCGGGCCATTTTTCCGTAGCTGACCGCGGTGAAAAGCATGGCGACCATGGCGATCAGAATGGTGGTAACCACGTGACCGCGCGCGTCGTTGCTGATGACACCGTAAATGCCCATCGGCGCGATGGGCTGAATGATCACGATGCCGATGATGATCAGGTCCCAGAGGCCGAGGACGCGACGCAGTCTTGCCGGGGCGCCGCTGGCTGGCGTGGTGGAGGTGGTCATTCGGTGACGACGGCCTTGACCAGGTTGCGCGGAGCGTCCACATTGCAGCCGTTAAGAATCGCGAAGTGATAGGCGAAAAGCTGGAGCGGCACGACTTCCAGAATCGGCAAAAGCAATTCTGGCGCGGGCGGCACGAAGATCACGTGGTTCGCGATTTTGGCGATTTCGCGATCGCCTTCGGTGGCGATGGCGATGGTTTTGCCGCCGGTGGTTTTGATGTGCTCGATGACGGCTAGAGTCTTGTGATAACGCAACATGGAATCCGGGTCGGAGGCGTCGCGCGTGGCGATGACGATGATGGGAAGTTTGTCATCGACCAGCGCGTTGGGACCGTGGCGCAATTCGCCGGCGGGCATGCCTTCGGCCTGCACGTAGGAAATTTCTTTGAGCTTCAGCGCGGCTTCACGCGCAATCGAGTAGTGCACGCCACGCCCCAAAAACAGGAAGGCACGCGCGTGCTGAAATTCACGGGCGCAGGCCAGGGCCTGGGTGTTCCATTGCGGCAACGCTTTTTCGATTTCGGCGGGAATCGCGTCGAGCGCGATGAGATGCGCGCGCGTGGTTTCGGAGGTGAGGCGGCCACGTTTGCGCGCCAGAAATAAAGACAGGAGATACAGAATCGTGAGTTGGGAGGTAAAACTTTTGGTCGCTGGAACGGCTTTTTCCAATCCGGCACAGGTATGCAGTTTGGCGCTGGCTTCGCGGGAAATTGTGGAATCGGCGACATTCGAAATGGCGACGGTTTTTGCGCCACGGTTGAGGGCTTCGCGTTGGGCGGCGGTGGTGTCCGCGGTTTCGCCCGACTGGGTGATGACTACCACGATGGGATCCGCGCCGGCGTGGGTCGAGCGGTAGCAATATTCGCTGGCGTACTCGACGTCGACCGCGATGCCGGCCAAGTCTTCCATCATGATTTCGCCGGCCAGACCGGCGTGACGGCTGGAGCCGCTGGCGGCGATGATTATTTTCTTGAAGGCGAAGAGCGCGTTTTCGATGGGTTGGAGCGCTTGGCCGAAAATGATATCGCCATCGACGTTCTGGCGGATGGTTTCGCGAATGGCTCGCGGCTGCTCGTAGACTTCGCTGAGCATGGCGTTAGGAAACGAACCGGCGGCAGTCGTCAACGGCTTGGAAACATCGTTCGGCATCAGTGTCCCGCGGGGCCGGCTGGCGCAGGCAGGCCCCTGCCCTCTTTTAGATGAATTGTGGCGGAGTCCACGTTCCAGCCCGCCACGGTGAGGTCCACGCCGCCGAAGACGGCGGTGCCGGGCAAATATTGGGCGGTCAGTTCGCGCGTCTCGCCAGGCATGAGCTCAATATAATTGTCTTCCCACAAAACCGGAAGGATTTCGCCGGCCTGGCCCGATTTGTGGATGCCGAGGCGCAGTTGAAAAGCCAGATGATCGCTGGGGTTCTTAATCTGAATATGCGCGATGGCGCCATCCGGGCCGGGCTGAATGCTGCCGACGGTTTCAATCGCCGCTTTGGGTAGCGATTGCAGCGAGGTTAAATCCTCGTAGGAAGAGACGGGCGTAAAGCGGTAAGTGGTTTTGGTCCATTCGTAAGTGTTTTTCTTGGCGGAGAGCCAGTAAAAATTCGAACTGACAACTTTGCCGTCGCTCGATTGCAGCTGCAGCCGGATAAAGTAGGCCGGCGCAGCAGGAGTGAAAGCTTCGGCGGGCAGAGTGAAAACCTTGTTCACCGCGTCCGGGTCCACATCGGTTTGAACTTGCTTTGAAAATCGCTCGTGCAGATCGGGATCGTAAATTTTGGCGGTAACGGTGAGACCGGAAAATTTCTGGTACAGGCTGTTGATGACGTTGATGCTGTTGTCGTCGTAGGAATACTGGACGTGCAGCGGCTCGCAGGCTTTCTTGGTGCCGAAATACCCGCCGGCGGGCTGCAGGTAAAAGTCGAAAAGATGCCAGATGGTGGAAGGCCAGGCGTTGTTCAGCATCCACTGAATCACGCCGGTGGAGGTGGTGTATTTGTTGCGCGAGTAGGCTTCGAACATCGCGCGTTCGCCGTCGTAGGCCATGGCCTGCGATTTCAATTCGTAATCATCGAGATTCTTCGGCGCGCCGTAGATGGCATCCATCGCGGAATCAAAATGGCTGAGGTCTTTGAAGCCTTCGGAGCCCGCGTGGAAATTCCAGAAGGCATTTTGGGGCCAGAGTTGATCGGCCGGCAGAAATCTTCGCAAGCAGCTCTCGATGGGCACCGCGGGACCCGGGCCGGTTTCGGTGTTGAAGCCGAAGGCGCCACCGTAGCGGCTGGTATCGACCGACCAATAGCTGGGCGGAACGTAATCATACGGGCCAGTCATTTTCACGCCGGATTTTCCGGTGACGGTGGTCGAAGCCTGCGAAGCGGAAGAAATAAAAGGATTCGGCCAGTCGTTGTCCTTCAGCACTTTGATGTAGGCGGTTTCCACGTCGGCCGGAGGCGGCATGTCGCTGCCATTGAGCCAGACCAACATGCTGGGGTGGCTGCGCATGCGCAGGATTTGCGAGCGCAGCGACGCGGTAGCGATTCCCAGGTCGCCCGGTTTCCACTGTTTCCACAGTTCCCAATGATCGCAGCAGCACCAGCCGGCCATGATCAGCACGCCCTGCTGGTCGGCCAGATTGTAAAAATCGTCGGTCTCGAGTTTGCCTTCCAGGCGGATGGTATTGAGATTCATGTCGCGGACGTAGCTGAATTCGGCGCGCAGGCGGTCGAGATCCTGGCGCAGGAGCATGTCCGGGGACCAGCCGCCGCCGCGAATCAGAATTTTCTGGCCGTTGATGTAAAACTGGCGCGCGCTTTGGGCATTCAGTTCCGAAGTAATTTCGCGAATACCAAAGGTGAGCGTCTGGTTGTCCGATTGCTCGTTGCCGACGGCGAAGCGCAGCGCGAGCGTCTGCAAATTTTGCTGGCCCATGCGATAGGGCCACCAGACTTTCGGATTCTTGACCTGCAGCTGCGGATATTCCTCGGGCGTGAAACGCACCGTGCGGACTTCGTGCGGCTTCAGGATGTAAGTCTGATTGAATTTAATGTCGCCGATGCGTCCGTACAGAACTCCGGTGATTTGAGAGTCCGCGGCATTATGTAATTCACTTTCGACGGTAAGGTTGGCCTGGTCGAGCGATGCCGACGGGAAATGAGTGATGACCTGCGGGTAGCGAATGGCGACGGAGCCGCTGTCCTGCAAGTACACTTCACGCCACAAGCCCATTTCCTTATCCGGAGGGGCGGGATTCCAATCGACCCAGTTGATGCCGAGATCCTTATCGGTTTGCGCGATCGCTTCTACCGCCAGAGCGTTCTGCTGGCCGCGAATCACGTAGGGCGAGATGTCGTATTCGTAAGTCTGGTAGGCTCCGGCAACATCTTGGGAATTGGCGATCGGATGGCCGTTCACCCAGATGTTCGCGCGATTGTTGATGCCGCCGAAATAAAGCCAGGCGTGGCGGCCGTCGAAATTGGGCGCGAGCCTGAATTCGGTGCGATACCACCAGGAGCAAAGGAACGGGCTGTCTTTCGACATCGGAAGCAACGAGAAATTCTTGCCGATCGGATACGTAGTGCCGGGAATGTCGCGGAGATTTTTGCCGTAGTAAGGATCGGGATAGGTTTTGTCGGCGACCAGCGCGGCGACCACGGTGGACGGCACATCCGTCGAATGCCAACCTTCGGTTTTGAAGCCGACCGTGGAGATTTGCTCCGCAGTAGCGGTAAATTTACAGGAAGACTGCAAGGCCCACCCGGAATGGAGCGGGACTTTCTGGCTTTCCTGCGGAGCGTCGGCGCGAATGGTGAGAGGCGCTACGACAAGAGCCAGCAGCAGCGAAGCCAAGGCTGCGGAGCGGAACAAGACGCGGCAGGAACAGGCCGGCAAGTTTGGCGTATTCACGATGACTCCTCCTGGCATAGCGGCGACCTCGCTCGAGAAGCGCAGGCGCGAGCCGGTGCGCCAGTCGATTTTATTAAACTTTATTAAACATCAGTATTATTGACGTCCGGTGCTTCCTGTCAAGCGCAAACATCGCCGTCACGGCGGTTCAAACCGCGCGCGTGGATTCGCGGACGACCAGTTCCGGCGCGAGCAGGCGGTGGACGGCCGGCGATTCGCGCTCTTCGATCGTAGCGTTGATGCTTTCCATGACGATGCCCACGGCGGCGGTGCCCAGCGCTTCCATGGGCTGGCGCACGGTGGTCAGCGAAGGAACCGAGAGTCCGGCGGGAATAATGTCGTCGAAACCGATCACCGAGCAGTCTTCCGGAACTTTCAAGCCGGCGCGAGCCAAAGCGCGAATGGCGCCAAAGGCGGTCATATCGTCGAAGGCCATCAAGGCGGTGAATTTCTTTTTGTGCCGCAAGAGTTCATCGGTGAGCCGCAGGCCACCTTCGTAACCGGAATTCGGATCGAGTGAATCGGGCAGGTCCACGATCAGATTGGGATCGATCTCCAAGCCGACCGAGCGCGCGTAGGAACGAACGCCGCGCCAGCGCGGCGAACTATCGGCCAGCATTTTGGGACCGCGGATGAAAGCGATCTTGCGATGGCCCAGAGAATAGAGATGTTCGATGGCGAAATGTCCGCCGGCTTCGTTGTCGACCATCACCGAGCTGATCGTGCCCGAGCCGAGGGTGCGGCTGATTACCACGGCCGGGATGTTTCTTTTTTCCAAGTCGGCGATCAAGTCGATATCGACGAAAAGCCAGTTGGCAACATAAATCAGGCCTTCCACGGGGCGGGCCAACAACATTTCCAGATAGCGTTCGAAGCGGCCGCGCTGGTTGTGCACGTCGGTAAGGATCGGCAGGTAGGAGGCCTGGTATAGAGAATTCTCGATTCCGCGCAGGATCAAAGTGCAAAACGGGTCGGTGATGTCGACCACCATGATGCCCACGGTGCGATTTCTTTTGGCGCTGAGGTAACGCGAGACGACTTTCGGCCGGTAGGAAAGTTTCTTGGCCGCTTTTTCGATGCGATCTTTGGTCGAGGGAGGGATGTAACGGGAAAGCGGCGCGTTGTTCAACACAATGGAAACGGTAGCAGGCGAAACGCCGCTTTCGAGCGCGACATCGCGCAAGGTTACCGTGAGGCTTTTGGTCTTGCGGCGGGTCAAGAGCGGCTCCGGCGGTGGTCAGCTGCACATGAACGATTGGCCATGGACGAACATCTTTATCATAGCCGCAAGCGCGAGGCCAGAGGCAGCGCAGTCCTGGGAGTTTCTAGACGTGGGGAATCTGGGAGACGTTCCAGCCGCCGCCGAGGGCTTTGATCAGCAAGACGCTGGCGGCCATGCGACGGGTCAACAAATTCACAGCGGTCACTTCGTCGGAAAGCGCCGCGCTTTGCGCGGTGGTGACTTCGAGATAATTGGCCACGCCGCCGCGGTAGCGGGTCTCGGAGAGAGATAGCGAATGTTGGGCGGCTGCTACGGCACGAGCCTGGGTACCGGACTCATCTTCCAAAATACGCAAAGCCGCGAGGTTGTCCTCCACTTCCTGAAAAGCGGTCAAGATCGTGGCGCGGTACTGATCGACGGATTGATCGTAAGTCGCCCGCGCCTGCTCCAAGGTTCCTTTGCGCTTTCCGCCGTCGAACAAAGTTTGGGCGGCTTGACCACCGAGCGAATACAAACCGGAAGGTCCCTGAATCAGGGTGGTGATCACCTCACTCTCAAAACCGCCGCTCCCGCCAAGCGTGACTAGCGGATAGTACGCGGCTTTGGCCACGCCAATTTGAGCATTTTGTTCCTGCACGCGGCGTTCGGCGGCGGAAATATCGGGGCGGCGTTCGAGCAAATCGGAAGGCAGACCGGACGGAATGACCGGCGGCAGGGCATCGAGCGGCAGCGGGGGCAGAGCGAAAACCGAAGCGGGCTTGCCAATCAGCACGGCGACGGCATGCTGGAAGGCCGAACGTTGCACGCCGAGATCGATCGATTGCGCGCGCGTCGTTTCGAGAATGGTCTGCGCCTGGGCCACGTCAACAGCCGAAGCGATGCCGCCTTGAAAACGGTTTTGGGTCAGTTCCAGGGCTTTTTCGAAGGACTGCACGTTGTCATCGAGCAATCTTTTTTGGGCGTCGAGTCCGCGAAGCTGAAAATAATCGGAAGCGAGTTCGGCATGCAGGCTCAGGCTGACGTTCGCCAGATCCGCGGCGCTGGCCTGCGCTTCGGAGCGGCTGGCTTCGACTAACCGGCGAACCCGGCCCCAGAGGTCGGCTTCGTAAGACACGTCAATCGGCAGAATGAAGTCGTTGTATTCCTGCTTGGACAACTGCGAATTAAAAAGCGGGCGATTGGCGGATACGCGATCGTGAAAGCCGGAAGGGTCGGCCGTGATCGTCGGATACTTCGCCGCACGGGTGACCCGCAAAGCCGCACGCGCTTCCGCAAATTGCGCTTCCGCCGCCTTGAGGGATTGGTTCGAAATGTTAACTTGCTCTTCGAGCTGGTTGAGCTGCTGATCCTGATAAATCTCCCACCACTTCCCTTTGGCGATGGCGTCGTTGGGCTGGGCCAGCTTCCAATTTTCCGGAGTCTCGACGAA
>Ga0302177_10000572_pt1 | contig 28201 bp, 26 predicted proteins | sample I_Palsa_E1_2_FD_198780 | JGI IMG/M metagenome (GOLD analysis project Ga0302177, IMG submission 198780) | Peat permafrost microbial communities from Stordalen Mire near Abisko, Sweden - I_Palsa_E1_2 | ecosystem: Environmental > Terrestrial > Soil > Palsa > Peat permafrost | place: Sweden... | reverse complement strand
AGCGCAATTGCCATGAGCCGCGTCCGCCAGGAATCCGTCGCATTCAGTACGCCATAATGCGCTTGTAGCGCGCAAGCACCTGCTTCGATGCGCGTGGCAAATGACTCCAACAGATTCGCAGACACGACGGAATCGGCGTCAACGACCGCGACCGCGTCGGCGATTCCTGCCGAGCGGCTCCAGGTGAACGCATGCGCCAACGCGTATCCTTTGCCCCGCCGAGTCAAATCTTGACGTTCGAGCACGGTTGCGCCGGCTTCCCGGGAAATGGAGGCGGTCGCATCGGTACAATTATCGGCAACGACGACGATCCGATATCGCGCACTGGGCCAGCTGAGCCGCTTCAAACTTGAAATTGTCTTCCCGATCCCGGCTGCTTCGTCATGTGCTGGGACAATGACGTCAAAAAACTTCTCTCGGGAAGAAGCCGACGGTGATGCAGGGCGGCCCGACAGGCACGTCAACACCAGGAAGTAAATGCAGGCCGCAGTTGCAGGTAGCGCGAAAATCGCCAGCGCGATGACGACCACGATGGAATAAGCGAGATGCATCGGCGTCTGTCATTCTAGAAGCTGTTAATTACCGCTCCGACGATCCTCGATTGGGTGCCTCCCATCCTGCGAAGCATTTCCTTCATGTTCTTGTGCGGCGTCGAACCTGAACGGCCGACGATGACCACTTGTTCCGCGAACGAGGCGATTGCCAGACCATCCGCAAACTCGGTGATCGGGGGGGTATCGATGATGATCGTGCTGTATTGTTTGCGCAAGTCCGACAGTTGCCTTTGAAAGTGGCCGCTCGTCAGCAATTCGAGCGGATTCGGCACACTGGGACCAGCGATCAATACGGACAGGTGGGGCAAATTTTCCACGCTCAGAATTTCCGGAACGCTGCCTGACGCCAATGCCTGCCCCAGACCGAGGGTATTGGCGGATTCAAATAGCGCGTGGACTCGGGGACGTCGCAGGTCAGCGTCCACCAGAAGTGTGAGTTGACCCAGTTGCGAAAACGCGATGGCCAGCTCCGCGCAAAGCTGGGTTCTGCCCTCACCCCGGCAGGGGCTCAAAATGACGATCATAATCCCACTACGCAAAGGGCCGTTAAGCAGCAGCAGTTCCGTGCGTAACGCGCGAATTTGCTCGCTGTAGGTATTGTCAGGGTGGTGTGCCAGGATGAGCGATGGTCCGGGTTTGACCATGCGGACGTACTTGACCGGCAGGTTGCGATTGAACGATCTTTTTCGCACCGCCCCTTCAAAGATGCCGTCCGTGGCTTTTGGCAGCAGTTGATGTACCGCGTGGGTGGCTTCCTCGAGATCCTCAGGCGTAAGGAGGCCCAGCTCGATGGCAGCGTCTCCGAATCCGAGCCCCATGGTTCGCATGGCCTCGTCGATGCGCACGACGTCCTCCGGAGTCAATCTGCCCATCGCGATCAATGCGTCGTGCAGCCTGCTTACAAAGTTGACGACTTCGCCGTCGGTTGCCTCGACGCTCATATCGCGCGCGCCAAGGTAGGGACCGATTCAAGCTGTGCCAGGACTGCGATCCCGAAGTCCCGCTCCACGTCATCGCGGCACCTCAGGCGCCGGGCGATAATCAATCCATAGCCCAAGGGCACGCCGACACCAAGTCCGAGTGCCACCGCGAGCGCCTCCATCATCAGCTTCCTTTTATTGGGTCTGCTCGGTCGCAATGGCGGGACGGCACGGCTTACAACACTGACGTTCGCGTGATTCGCGACCGCCTGGAACATGATTTGATCAAAGCCATCCAGTGCCTGCTTGTACACGGATTTCGCCGATTCGAGTTCCAAGACGAGTTTGCCGCCCTCATCCTGATCTTGCCGAAGCTTCACCACCTTCGCTTCCTGCTCCGCGATGGCTTGAAGATACTTTTGTTCCAGCGCCTTGGACCGGGCGATCTCAGTCTGCGTATTCGCGGCTAGCGCATGGTTTTCGTCGGCCAGGGATTGCCGCGTCAGGGCGATCTGCGTATTGAGTTCCTGGATTTTCGGGTGCTGAGGACCATAGGTGGCGCTCAATTGAGCAAGCTCCGAGAGCTGCGCATCGAGTAATGTCTTCGAAGCCCGCACAGAAGGCGAGGCGATGGCTTCATCGGCCGAGGACTGTTGTCCGGCTTGTTTCGCTTCCAGAGAGCGCCTGCGGTTTTGCGTTTCGAGCAGACGCTGATGCAGAGTATCGAGTACCTGTTCTTCCGTTCCGGTGGATTCGGAATTCATGCTGCCAATGTCATTTTCCTTGCGAAAAGCCGTAACCTTATCCTGCGCGATGATGGTCTTCTCACGCAGTTCCGCCAATTCTTCGGTATACCGTCGGGCACGTTCAGCCGCAGGCTCGTTGAGCCGACGCCGGTCCTGATCGATATAGACGTCCGTCACCGCGTTGGCGATGGCAGCGGCTTTGGCTGCGCTCTTGGCTGATGCCGACACGTAAAGGAGCTGGCCGCCGATGCCCCTCTGTGCTTCAATTGCGCTAGCAAGGTTCCTCTGCACGAACACTTGAAGCGCATCCGCACTGCCGCTGAAGCCGGCCGTGAAGTCCTTGTCCTGCACAAGATTGAGTTGCTTGACTACGGGCTGCAGTACGATCGGACTGGTCATTAACTCGATTTGAGTCGACACATAGTCGGTAATCATTTGCACGGGAAAGTCGCGGCCGGCGAGCGGATCCCTAAGATCCGAATTGACGATGAGCGTGGCCGTCGCGGTATAAGTCTTCGGCAGAAGCTTTATTGCCACCGCCGCAAGTGAGGCTACCACGATGGTAAGCACCGTAATTTGCTTCCAGTAGGCGAGCAGGATCGCGGCGTACTGCACCACGGACATGCCCTGATGCGAAAGCTGTTCCGGAATGGCGGCCAGATTCGGTTCTGAGACGGCGGATGTAATCGCCGTGCCAGAGGTATATATGCTCAAAAGATGCTTTCCTTAACCAGAATGATATCGTCGGCTCGGATCGGATCGCCGGGTTTTGCACGAAGGACCTGATATTTGCCATTCTCGCCCAGGCGCTTCAACTGGATTCGCCGCTCGCTGCCGTGTTGATTGATTCCGCCGGCGCGCGCGATCCCCTGGATCACGGTCATACCCGGCTCGATACGGTACGTACCGGGGGTGGTTACCGCGCCGCTTACGTAGAAATTCTCTGCGCGAGGAACAACTAGTGAATCCCCGCTCAACGGAGTTGCCGTGGGCAAGGCGTCCTTGATGCCGGTGAGTCCATTGAGGTTGACAGGGTAGCGGCTGATGTGACCGCTGTCATCGCTGCGTAGCACATAACCGACGTCCGACGCTGTTTCTCTCAGTCCGCCGGCTTGGGCCAGCAAATCCACAATCTTTGTACCGGGATTGATCGGGTAGCGCCCTGGGTTTTGCACTTCTCCAACCACTGAGACGAGGTGGCTGCGCGGCTGCGTGACTAGGATGGCGACGTGCGGGTCGACAAAGTAGCTACCATCCTTCAGTGCCTTTGCGACTCTGGCAGCCGCTTCTACCGGAGACATTCCTGCGACTTTTATGCTACCCACCAAGGGCACGTTGATCGTGCCGTCATCGTCCACGTAAACGTTCGTGGCATCCGGTTGACCGAACACCTGAATGCTGACTGAATCACCGGGGCCTAGTTGGCTCATGTGCTGCTGATCGGCGGCCGTGGGTACTTCGGCCGAGCGGCAAACAGAGCTTAGGGTAAGCAGCAACCCAGAGGCAAAAACCGCTGCAAAAGGTCGAAATTTTGTCATGAACCCTACATCGACGCCGGCGATTGTCTGTCGACAGCGGCCAAGGGGCGGCGTCGCAAGTCCATTCTGATATTACTGCAATGAGGCTGCATTGAGGAGCACTCTCCCGGCGAGAAATCCAGGATCGCGAACCGCTGCAGTGCGCGCCGCCGAAAACTGTGTCTCAATTCACATAACCTTGCCGGTTTCCGGGTCTTGATCGGCAGCACCGTGTCGGGGGATCGTGCCGCGCGATGCCGAACCAGAACTGCACCAAGAGAAGACCTGCCCGTGACGAGGAGTGGGAAGTTCGCACTGTGTCGGCGCACGATGCTCAAACGCATGACGTCCAAGCTCGCGACGATCGGAATGGAAATGCGACGTCTCTTTCATGAACCCATCCCGAGCCAGGTAAGAGCCCGGTGCGGTAACTGCGCACGCCGGGATCTGCGCGGGGAGCGGTTCGAGTGTATACGATGACGAATCGTCCCTACCGCAATCGGCGTATGATGTGGAGATTGTGAAAGGTCACGTGCGGCCTGATGCCGCACGGGCAATGTTACTGATGCGGTCACCAAGCAGGGGTCTTCAGTGCGGATCCGGCAAGCGCGATCACCTTTTGGGCAAGCTCCAGTATCGTGAATCCGTTGGTGTTGCCGATGTTCACTGGGCCGGTAAGGTAATCCGGGGTGTTCATCAGCCGGATCAGCGCCTCGATCAAGTCGTCCACGTAACAGAACGATCGCGTCTGTGCAACGCACGACCGAGAAACCGCTCGAGAAGCGGGACCAATGCGGCACGCGTATGGTACATCGGCGGCTGCAACCACAGCACGGCACATCTCACTCTCCGCGCAAGAACGTGTGTCGTCTCGAGAAATCCGCAGCAGTCGTGAGGAGATCTGCGCGGCGGATCCCGCGTCTCGTGTCGAGGGAGTGTGTGCAATACTTTCTATCGCGATGACGAGCAGTGAGAGTGCGCCGAGTCGCGGCGGCATGGGGCGGAACTTCATCCATCTCGGTCTCGGTCAGGCCGCGACAACCATTCTGACCATCCTACTCAACGCCACGATTGCCCGTACGCTTAGCCCCTCGGACTTCGGCCTGCTGTATCTCCTCACCTCGATCGCGACCTTCGCTTATGTGGTCGTTGACTGGGGACACGGTGCGTTAATCATCCGCGAAACGGCTCGCCACCCGGCCAGGTCTGGAGATTTGCTGGGCAGCGCGCTGGCGGTGCGTACCGCCGCTGCCCTACTCGCGTGCGTGGCGGCGGTCGCGACGACGTGGCTGTTCGGTTACGACGTGCGCACGCGCGTGCTGACCGGCGCACTGATTCTTGGTTGGCTGCCTCAGTACCTTGGACTGTCCTTCGGCTGGGTGTTCCGCGGTCGCGAACGCATGGACCGCGATGCGGTGCTCAACGTCGCGCTCAAGTTGGCGACGTTGATTGGCTCGATCGCGTGTCTGGCGCTTGGCGGCCGCCTGCTGGGGCTCATGCTCGCGTGGTCGGTGGCTGGGTGTCTGACCCTGGCGATCGGCATTGCCATGTACCGCCGTCTCCACCTGCCAACGATCTCTGCGACGATGTCGACGGCGCGCGAGCTTCTGCGCGATGGCGTCCCGTTGCTCGCGATGTCGCTGGCTATCGCCATCGAACCCTTTTTCAACGCCAACATCCTGTACAAAATGACTTCCCCCACAGTCGTCGGCTGGTATGGCGCCGCGTGGAGTATTGCCGGCACGCTCATAGCGCCGGCGACGATTCTCGGCGCAACGATGTACCCGCGCTTGTCGACGGCCGCCGGCGACGCCGCCGAGTTCAAGCGCGCCTTTGACATCTCTTTCCGGCTGCTTTTGCTGTTTGCGGTTCTCGGCGCTGTTGGCACCTATCTCTTTGCCGACGTGCCAGTGGGGCTCATTTACAGTCTACAGAAGTTCGGTCCGGCGGCTGACACTCTGCGCGCGTTCGCGCCGGTGCTGCTGTTACTATATGTCGACCTCTTCCTGGGCACGGCGATTGTTGCGGTGGGCAAGGCCGGTCGGCTGGCCAGCGCCAAGGTGGCATCGGTCGTTCTCACGACGGGACTCGTATTCGTCCTTGTCCCCCTCTGTCAAGCGCGGTTCGCCAACGGCGGACTTGGGGTGATGTACGCCCTGGCGATTGGCGAATTGCTGATGCTTGTCGCCGCTGGCATCCTCATCCGCGAAGCTGTCGACGGTCGCACGATCGGCGCCGTGTGCCGCAGCTTGATCGCAGGAGCGGCTACCGTATTGCTAATTCGGCTGTTGCCTGCGCTCACGCCTTTCTTGGCCATCCCGATGTGTGTATTGGTATTCGGAGCGCTGTCGTTGCTGGTCAGTGCGGTGAAACGATCTGATGTCGAGATGCTGCTGGCGTCCCTCCGGAAACCGTCGGCGTCAGCGCGCTAGACGACTCATCGTCAGTCGAGCACGGTGATGCTGTAGGCAGGGAAGGTGGCCTGCAATCCTTCCGGCCTTGCCAGCGGGAAGTGGCTTTGTCCCATCTTACGTCTGCGAAGGAAAGCTGGCCTCGATTCGGGAGAGCCATCGCCCTGTTCTGGCTGGTCCAATGTCTACCGGGAACTGGGCCGGCGCTGAAGATTCTTTGGATTGCCGGCAAAATTCAATCGAGGCTGAGAACAGGCGCAGCGATTTGACATATAAGGTAGCGGCCAGAACACGGCATGCACCGCGCAGTGACTCTTTGTGTCCGCGGCGTGGTCATCGGCGCCGCTAGAAGCAAGGTGCATCGGGCTAGGCTCTTCGGTCGTGGCGCGTCGATCGCGCCCATGATAACGTCGATTGTATGTTTGAGGACGCTGCGCCTGTCGACATCGCTATCGCACCGAGCGTCGAAGAGTTCGCCGAGCGCTATGTGCGTTACGAGCGCCCCGTCATAGTGCGCGGCGGCGTACGAGACTGGCCCCCCTCGTACAAATGGACGCCCGAGTATTTGAAGTCGATGTACGGTACGCGTCGGGTAAAGATTGGCGTTTCCGCGAATGGCGACTACCTCGACTATGCCGAGAGGCTGAATGTCGGTGTCGAGCCGGAATTCGCGTTCGCGAAGGCCATCGACGGTATCTTCGCGCCGGCGAACGCGGAACAGAAGTGTCGCATTCACCAGGAGTCGCTCGACAGGTGGGGTGTCCTACACGAAGAGTCGCCGCCAATCCGGTACGTTCTCCGAAAGGTCATCGCCAAGAACATCTGGATGGGGTCGACGGGAAACGTGACGAAGACGCACTACGACATGGAAGATAACATCAACGTCCAGCTGCGTGGCCGAAAGGAGATCATTCTCTTCCCTTCGACGCAGCTCGATGAGCTTTATCCGCGAAGCGCCTGGGACTACAAGTCGAACTTCAGCCGTGTCGAGATCGAAACGCCGGACCTCTCCCGCTACCCACGATTCAGTCGTGCGACTCCGTTGCGTGCGGTCCTCGAGCCCGGCGACTTCATTTACATTCCGATTTACTGGTGGCATCAGTTCCGTACGCTGGAGGCGAGCCTCAACGTCAATTTCTGGTGGCAGGCTCGCGCGGGTCAAGCGTTGCGCCGACACGGCGTGCGCTACTGGCCGCGCATGGTGAGGGACGGCTATCTTCACAAGCATATCGTGCGAACGGTCCGCGAGTCGCTCGTCGCACGGTGAGCGTGCTGTCTTCGTCATGACGGCACCCCGTGGTAGTGCTCTCAATCTTGTCGGCGCCTTACATGCGAGCGGCCTCTTGGGCCCCCTGACCCGCGGACAGCGCTAGCACCTCCTACTCTCTCGCGACCATCGCAGGTCGCGTGTGGTGATGCGAGGCGGGGATATCGGCCCGGCCGAGCACGCGCCGCACGGTCGCGACGTCGCGGCCACGATCTCCGTAGCCATTGCGCCATCGCTCTTCTGCGGTAGCGGCAAGCGGCCTGCACGCCGCAAGATCCGCGTCCATCGATATCCTTCTATTGATGCGCGTCATTAGCCAGCGCAATGAGGTGCTGCTGCACCAATCACCGCGCCCACTGACGCGGACGTATTGGGAAGAGCTCCCTTGTTGAAGTTGCTATGCGCCGCTATCTAGATGCCGACATTGATGGAGGAATTCCAAAAGCGTGGCTAATCGGCAGCGCGACCGCGGCTGGCACTGCGGTAGAATAGTCGCAGGGAGAATGGGTTGGTGATTCAACACCGCCCCCGTAGCTCAGTGGATAGAGCGACCGCCTCCTAAGCGGTAGGTCGTCGGTTCAACTCCGGCCGGGGGCGCCAACTACCCGATGACCGGATAAGTAAACCAGCAGATATCTGTCCACGGCAGCCATGCGTTTATCGATGGACGCTAGTTCATCGGCTACGGGTATCGAACCTCCAACTCGCTCGGGGTTAAATCGCACAACGTACCTTCGGAGTCGGCGAGTCCGGTCGGATATCGGCTGCCGATTGGCAACGAAGAACCCTAGACGTGCCGGTATTTGGGATAATGCGCGAGCTGTATAGACATACAGTATGCTCTGGGAGATTTGGCTATGTCCGTCTGCCCAATCTGTCCGAGCACGGTGGGTTCAGGCGGTCCGAGGTGAGATGGCTTCGCCTTCCGCGTTGTTCCGATGCACGGACGCGACCAGTGCCGCTACGTTTCGCTCTGGCACGTCAATCCGCTCCCATGCGCTCGAAAGAGTCTGCACGCACGTCAACTCTTCTTCCAGCGCGCCTTCACGATTGTAAACGCGCATTTGCAGGACCGGACGCCCGCTTGCTCGCGACAGCTCGAAGTTAGTCGTACCGGTCACGAAGTAGATGGCGCCGCCGTGAGACCAAGCGCGCCAAACGGCGCACTCCGCCAGCGCATTGAGGTGTACCAGCCGACGCAACGGTATTGTCAGCTCTGAGAGTGAGGTCACTTGGACCGCATCGGGCGGGACCATGCTTCTGGCGCGCACGCAAGTGCCGACCGACTCCTCGCAGACGATATTGGGATTTCGCTTTCTGCGTAAACGTATCGTTTCCATATCGATTCCGTGTAGGGCGCATATCAGAGCTTGACGCGCAAAGTCAGCTATAGCTTGCTTGTGTGGTGCAACTGGGACTGTGCGCTAGCGCACACACGGTAGTAAGTTCGTACGCCTTGCCTGCCGGCCGGGGCGCCAGCAGCGCCCATTTCTCGACACGATTGCCCGCTTTAAGGCATCATCGATCTGATCAGCTACGCGACCGCGCAGTTCAAGAAAGATGGTGCGAAATTTTCTTAGCCGTGTATTGGGCGATGCCACCGCGGCTAACCTGATGAGTCATCTGCGAAAAGAGGGAGACCCGCCAATTCGTTTCAATCGCGCAATCCGTCCCACGCCGCGCGCGCCTGGGATTGACACGCAGTTAAAGCGCTTTGAGGCGCTCAACATCAGCAAGAGCGGGCGGATCGAGGCGGATTTCGCCTACGTGGGTCTGGATTCGGTCCCGGCGAATCTGCCTTTTAGCGAGTTATTCGAAACGCAGTTTGCGCATCGTTTAGGGCAGCGCGAGGACGGGTTTCGACGACTGTTCGAGCGCCTGAACAAGCAGCCCAGCGATCACCCGTTGATCCTGGAGACGGGTTGCCTGCGATTGCCCGGAAATTGGCAAGGCGATGGGCAGAGCACCTTTATGTTTGACGCCTTTGCGCGCTCCACGGATGGCATGTGCGTGAGCGTGGACATCAATTTTCAAAGCGCCTCGAGCGCGCGGCGCGCCTGCAGCTCCTACACCTCAGTCGTGGTCAACGACTCGGTCAGCTTTATCAATTCCCTGGCGCATCTTTCGTTCGCCAAGCAGATCGACTTACTTTACCTCGACTCCTTCGATGTTGATCCGGTGGCGCCGTTGCCGGCCGCGATTCATCACATCAAGGAGCTTTTGGCGGCCTGGCCGATGGTCGGGCCGGGAACGATCGTTTGCGTTGACGATTTTCTGGTGGGCGAAGACGGCGGCAAAGCCGGAATCATCGATGACTTTTTCGGCAACATCGCGGCCGAGGTGCTGTATTCAGGCTATCAGAAGGCCTGGATCGTCAGCTGATTGGCTCACATCGGCTGCGGCGGCATCGGCGCGCTCGCCCGGCAAGTGAAATTGGCCGCATCCTTCGTGTCACCGTAGCCGCTGTATTGCGCTTCCAGCGGGTAGCGGCAGATCGGGCGGGTGGCCGTAGCCTGCTTGTTCTCGTTCATGTGCGCGCCCACGAACACCGAGGGCGCAGCATTGTTCTGCACCCAGGCCTCGAGCGCTCTGATCATGCTGTGCGCGGCATCGTCCTGCAGCGGAGCCCCGGTGGCTGCGCCGATATGGGAGATGCCCACGCCGCCGCTGCAATGGCCCATGCCGGGTAAGGGGAAGAAGCGCAGAAAATCATCGGTTGCTGCCTGGCCGTAACGGGCCACGATGCGATTGTAGAAATCCAGGTCCACGAGCGGCGTAATGACAGGATCTGCCCAGCCCTGGAACAGGATGAACTTGCCGCCGCGCGCACGGAAGGCATCGAAGTTGGGCTTCTCGTCGTACACCTGCGGCAGCGTCGTGCCGTCGATTCTGGTCGCGAGCGCTCGGTCGGTGTCCTGGTCGAAATTGAAATCGACATTGCTGAAATTCGGATCATTGAATACGGTCAGCTTCCAGAATTCCCAGGCACTGCCTCCCGGGTGAGGGCCAGTCAGCTGTGGTACCCAGCCCAACTCGGTGCCGCGCACCTGGCCCGGAACCAGGCGCTTGCCGTCAGACCTGGTGGGGCCCGCGTAGATATGACGAGCGGCGGCGACCTGCGCCGCCGTCAGGCAGTCGGTCTGACTACTGTCGCTGCACTGGAACGCGATTGGGTCGACGGTACAGCGGCGTGGATCGGCGATGATGCCGTCCTGTACCCCATCCAGCTTGTCGCAGGCCGCGACCATGTGCCGGTTCAGGATCTCTACGCTCTCGGGGCTCAGCGCGCTGGCATCCTTCTGCGCCGGAATACTGTTCCAGGTGTGATAGATCATCAAATCGGTCCAGCTCCATGGCGCCGCGCCCGCGACTATCCCGTCATAGTCCTGCGGAAAGCGCGTGGCCTCCATGATCGCGTGATGGCCGCCGGCCGAACAGGCAACAAAGTAGTTCTTGTGCGCCGCTGTGCCGTAAAAGCGCCGCACGATGAGCTTGGCGGCCACAGTGGACACATGCAATGCCCGCCAGGCCCAATCGATCTTCTTCTGCGGATGCTGATAGGCCCAGGCTTGCGAGCTGCCGCCAAGCGGATCCTTGGGATCAATGAGGTGGCCGTTGTCGGTGGACATCGTGGCATAGCCGGCCTTGAGCGCATCGCTCATCGGTCCCGGCGAGAGCGCGCCTGCGCTGCCGCCCGAGCCTTCGCCGCGGAAATTGCCATTCCAGCTTGAGGCGGGCGGCAGCCACACCTCAAAGCCGATATGCGAATCGCTCGTGGGCGTCGAGACGCCAACAACGCGGCAGAAGGGCACGCCGATCAGGATGCCCGTGACCGTCTCCCCGGCGCTCGCGTAGGTGGCGCGCTGGATCATGCTGTGCGGGCCGAGAGTTTTGCCCGACAGTGCGACGCAGCTTGCGGCATCCTCGCGTGCCGCGATGGGCGCGGCATTGGCTTGACTGGCGCGGCTGGAAAGGCCCGACATTGCCAGCAGCGCCAGCACGTAGGGCAGTCCTTCCAGATGTGAGCGCAATGCTGTGCCTCCCCGCTAGCGCACGATGTCCCTGCCGGGGAATTATATTCTGGCCTTGAACACGACGTAATTGAGCTCTTTGCCCGGCGCGGCATCGAACTTGTGCGGCATCCCGGCCGGAATGAGCACAAAGTCACCCGGATGCAACGCCCGTACGGTCGCGCCCGTCTGCGTGTTGCCGCGCAGCTCGCCGGGGCCGGATTCACTGGCGCTGTTTATGGTGCCGCCGTAGGTCAGCACACCCTCGCCGGACAGGATGGTGATCTGATCAATCCAATTGGCGTGCTGCTCGACCATGTTGCCATGATCCAGGCGCTTCACGAATTCGGTGTAGAAGTACTCATGGTCATTGATGATTGTTGCCGAATAGACCCGATTGGCCTCAGGCGTCATGAGTGTGCGGGTCATATCCTCATGGGGGATGAATTTGAATCCGTCCGGCGGCGTACCGCGAAGGGTCGTCTGCGACATGGCCGGCATGGCGATCAACAGCGCGCTGAGGAGTAGTTTGGTACGCATGGTTGTTTTCCTTAGGTTTTAGGTTACGGACCGGCCCGTATTGCATCATGCGGCACTTGCGAGCGCTCGGCTTTTTGTATTATGCGGTCTATCGCGGCCCGCAAGCGTGCCCGCAAGCGCGGATCTTTTCAATCACCGCCAAGCCTGTCAGGATGCCGGCCCAGCTGCACCGCATCGGAGTATTCGCTATGAAACGCCTTCTGTTTGGCTTGCTTGTATCGGGTTTCGTCGTGCTGCCGGCGATGGCGGCGCTGAAAGCCGGGGATCCGGCGCCAGACTTCACCGCGCAGGCCTCGCTGGCTGGCAGTGACTTCTCCTATTCCCTGCAGAACGCGCTGAAGAAAGGCCCGGTGGTGGTCTATTTCTATCCGTCCGCCTTTACCGGCGGCTGCAATATTCAGGCGCACACCTTCGCGGTCAATTTCGACAAATTTGCCGCTGCCGGGGCCAGCATTATCGGCGTCTCACTCGATAGCATCGAGCGGCTCAACGATTTCTCCAAGGACCCCAATTACTGCGCGGGCAAATTTCCTACCGCCTCGGATCCGGACGGCAAGATCGCCAAATCCTTTGAGTTGTCGGTGCGCGACGCACAGCCCGGCGCGAAGGACACGCGCGGCGTGGAGATCGGTCACGGCTTTGCCGAGCGCACGACCTTCATCGTGAGCTCCAAGGGCGTCATCGCCGCCACTGTCGGCGGGGTCGCGCCAGCCGACAACGTCGACAAGGCGCTTGCGGCAGTCCAGGCACTTCCCGCCGGCAAGTAGCCGCGGGCTGTCACGGACGATTCAGCCAGCTCTCCGCCAGTCGCACCCAGGCCGATGCGCCCAATGGAATGAGCTCATCGTTGAAGTCGTAGGTCGGGTTATGCAGCATGCAAGGGCCAGCGCCGTGCCCGGCGGAGCGATGCGTGCCCTCGCCGTTGCCAATCAGGAAATAGCAGCCGGGTTTCTCCAGCAGAAAGAAGCTGAAATCCTCCGCTCCCATGGTGGGCTCGAACTCCTGCACATTCTGCGCGCCCACCAGGCTGCCGAGCACCGCGCGCACGAACGCGGTTTCCTTCTCATGATTGATCGTGGGCGGATAATTGCGTGAGAACTTGAATTCGCAGGTGGCTTCGAAGGCGCGGCAGGTCGCCTCCGCGATCTGCCGCATACGACGTTCGATCAGGTCAAGCAGCTCGATCGTGAAGGTGCGCACCGTGCCCTTGAGCTCACAGCGCTCCGGGATGACGTTGGTCGCCTCGCCCGCGTGGATCATGGTGACCGAGATCACGCCAGCGTCGATCGGCCGCTTATTGCGCGAGATGATGCTCTGGAAGGCCTGCACCATCTGACAGGCGGCAGGCAATGGATCGACGCCGTTATGCGGCATCGCCGCGTGCGCGCCCTGCCCGCGAATCGTGATCTCGAATTCGCTGCTGGAGGCAAACAGCGGTCCGGATTTGAGCGCAAATTCTCCGGCCCGCAGGCCGGGCCAATTGTGCAGGCCGAATATGGCCTCCATCGGGAAACGATCGAACAGGCCGTCCTGGATCATCGCGCGTGCGCCCGCACCGCCTTCCTCAGCGGGTTGGAATATCAGATAGACGGTGCCCTCGAAATTGCGATGTTCGGCCAGATATTGGGCAGCGCCGAGTAACATGGCCGTGTGGCCGTCGTGCCCGCAGGCGTGCATTTTTCCACTGTGTGTGCTGGCATGCGCGAAGCTGTTGCGCTCCACGATCGGCAGCGCGTCGATGTCTGCGCGCAGCCCGACGGCACGGTTGCCGCGGCCGTTCCTGATCACGCCAAGCACTCCGGTGCGCGCCAGACCCCGATGCACGGGGATGCCCCATTCGGTTAATTTATTGGCGATCAGATCCGAGGTGCGCTGCTCCTGGTAGGACAGCTCAGGATGAGCATGGATATCTCGCCGCAGCGCCTGTATTGCGGCTGCCTCGGCGCAGATAGACTCGAGCAGATTCATATCGATGTCCTTGGAACTTGGGGGCCATAGGATGTCATATTGCAAGGCGGCAAATTTGTTCAGCGGCTGTCCTTGCCACTGGCGCCGAACGGGAGTGATACTGGCTGCGCCGGTCGATTAGGCGCGGGGGCAATATCCGCTCAATCGACGCCGGCGCCAATCAACATAAATCGGAAAAATCGGAGAAGCGCGCATGAATGCTCGTATGAAACCTGCCGCCGAAGCGGTCGTGTCCCCTGCTATCCGCGCCTGGTTGTCCAGCCCGCGTCCGATGCTCATCGATGGCAAATGGGTCAAGGCGCAATCCGGCAAGACCTTCGACGTATTTGATCCTGCCACGGGCGATAAGATCGCTGCGGTTGCCGAAGGTGACAAGGCCGATATCGAGCTGGCGGTGAAGGGCGCCCGCCGAGCTTTTGAAACCGGGCCATGGTCGCGCATGTCGCCCTCGCAGCGGGGGCGGCTCATTCATCGCATCGGCGATCTTATCCTGGAGCATGCCGACGAGCTCGCCACTCTCGAGGCGCTCGACAATGGCAAGCCCAGGCTAGTCGCCAAAGCCGCCGATGTGACCCTCTCGGCCGATATGTTCCACTACATGTCGGGCTGGGCGACCAAGATTGAGGGTAAGACCATCCCGATTTCTGCACTCGCCGCCCCCCCAGGCCTGGAATTCGTCTCCATGACCCGACCCGAGCCGATCGGTGTCGTCGGGCAAATCATTCCATGGAACTTCCCGCTGCTCATGGCGGCCTGGAAGCTGGCTCCGGCGCTCGCGACCGGCTGCACCGTGGTGCTCAAAGTGGCTGAGGAGACGCCGCTGTCGGCCTTGCGTCTGGGCGAGCTGCTGCTCGAAGCCGGAGTGCCCGACGGGGTCGTCAACATCGTTCCTGGCTTTGGCGAGACCGCAGGGGCTGCTCTGGCGGCACACCCCGGTGTCGACAAGGTTGCCTTCACGGGCTCGACCGAGGTGGGCCGACTCATCGTAAAGGCCGCGTCGCTTGATCTGAAGAAAGTCTCCCTGGAGCTGGGCGGCAAGTCGCCGAACATCGTTCTGGGCGACGCTGATGTCGAGTCAGCGATCGCTGGGGCAACCGCGGCGATATTCTTCAATCACGGCCAGTGCTGCAATGCCGGCTCGCGCCTGTTCGTCCAGAAAAATATCTTCGACAAAGTGGTCGAGGGTATTGCCGCACAAGCCAAGAAGATCAAATTAGGTCACGGTCTGAATGACGATACCGACATGGGGCCGCTGGTCTCACGCGTGCAATATGAGCGGGTGACTGGGTATCTGGCGTCCGGCCGTCGCGAGGGTGCGCGCGCGGTTATCGGTGGCGAGGGACTGGGCGGTGAGGGCTACTTTGTGCCCCCGACCATCCTCGTGGGCACCAATCCCAGCATGCAGGTCGTGCGCGAGGAGATTTTCGGACCGGTGCTCGTGGCGACGGCATTCGACGAGGTCGATGACGCATTGATCGCCGAGGCCAATAATTCCATTTATGGCCTTGCCGCGGGCGTCTGGTCCGGCAACACCGGCCGAGCGCATCAGATCGCCAACAAGCTGCGCGCGGGCACGGTCTGGATCAACTGCTATCACGTCTTCGACGCCGCGCTGCCTTTCGGTGGTTACAAGCAGTCGGGTTGGGGTCGGGAGATGGGTCAGGCAGTACTGTCGAACTACCTCGAGACCAAGGCCATTACGACGCGCCTGGCCTGAATCGCAGGCGCGCCGCCGCGGGGCGGCGCGCCGTGCGGATCAATGGCCGCTGCGTTCAGGGCCGCACGATCAATGCCGGGGCAGGCGCCACCACAACGGCACGCGGACCATAGTAATAGCCGCGCGCCGGCACTACCACGCAGCCTGCCAGCAGGCTGATCGGGATCAGCAATAACATAAGTCGTTTCATTGTCAGCCCTCCTTAAATCTCTACCTGTACTGATAACGCACGGGCAGCTTTGGCGCTGACAGGCTGGCAGGAGCTTGGGTTCTAAAGGACCTTGCCGGGATTCATGATGCCGTTGGGGTCGAGCGCATGTTTGATTGCCTGCATGCTCGCCAGCGCCACCGGCGAGCAATAACGCTGCAGCTCCTCGCGCTTGAGGCGGCCGATGCCGTGCTCAGCGCTGAAGCTGCCGCGGTAGCGCGCGACCAGATCATGAATCGCCCGGTGAATGCCCGACTCACGCGCCAGGAAAGCCTCATTGTATTTGCGATCGGCGCAGCTGATATTGAAATGCAGATTGCCGTCGCCCGCGTGGCCGTAGCACACGAGCACGCCCTCCGGCACGTTCTCGCGTACCCAGCGCGAAGCCTCATCGATAAAGTCCGGCAGCGAGGCCACCGGAACCGAGATGTCGTGCTTGAGGCTCAAACCCTCGTGCCTCTGCGCTTCGGGCACCGTCTCGCGCAGCCGCCAGAAAGCCAGGCGTACGCGCTCGCTGGTCGCGAGTGCGGCATCCTGAATCAGCGAGCTTGCCAGCGCCTGCCCGAGGATCTTCTCGAGCAGCTCATCGAGCCCCTCCGTGGCACCCGAGCTCAACTCGCACAGGGCGTACCAGGGGTAGGGCTGCGGCAGCGGATCACTGACGCCGCTGATATGACGCATCGTCAGCTCGATCGCGATGCGCGGCAGCAGCTCGAAGGAGCTCAGACGGTCAGCCCCCGCGGAGCGCAGCAGCGCGAGCAGCCCCAGCGCATTGGCCGGACTACTGATGCCGACCAGTGCGGTCGCGCGGCTGCGTATCTTGGGCCACAGCTTGAGCGTGGCAGCCGTGATCACGCCGAGTGTGCCCTCCGATCCGATCAGCAGTGACTTCAGGTCATAGCCGGTGTTGTCCTTGCGCAGGGATTTCAGGCCGTGCAGTACGCTGCCATCGGCGAGCACCGCTTCGATTCCGAGCACCAGATCGCGCGTCATACCGTAGCGCAAGACGTTGACCCCGCCGGCATTGGTCGCCAGGTTGCCGCCTAACTGGCAGCTGCCCTCGGCACCCAAACTCAAAGGAAAATAGCGCTCGGCGGCCTCGGCCGCCTGCTGTACCTGCACCAGCACGCAGCCTGCCTCCACGGTCATGGAGAAATTGGCGGCGTCGATTGCGCGTACACGGTTGAGCCGGCGCATCGACAGCACGAGCTCTCGCCCCGATTCATCGGGCGTAGCCCCGCCGCAATAGCCGGTATTGCCGCCCTGGGGCACCACTGCAATATGCTGCTGATTGCACCAGGCAATCAGTGTGGCGACTTGTCCGAGCTCGCGCGGCAGCGCCACTGCCAGCGCGCGGCCGCGATAGAGCCGGCGCTGATCAATCTCGAAGGCGAGGGTATCTTCGGGGCGCGTGAGGACCGCGTCGGCACCGATCAGGGCGCGCAGCGACGCGTGCTGCGAGCGCGCCCAGGACTCACTCATCCGCGTGCGAGAGCCAGCGTGCGCTGGGGATGGGCGCGCGCCGACAGCGCGCTTTGGTCAGCAAAATCTGTACGTCGCCGAGCTGGCGCTCCGCAAATGCGCCTTCGCAGTAGCACAGATAAAACTCCCACAGCCGCACGAAGCTCTCCGGATAGCCCAGTCGTCGCACCTCGGGCAGATTATCCAGGAAGCGCCGTCGCCATTGCGCCAGAGTGCGCACATAGTGCGGGCCGATATCCTCGAGGTGGAAGATCTTCAGCTCGCTGGCGCGGCAGATCGACCCCGCTAAGGCGGTAATCGAAGGGATGAAGCTTCCCGGGAAGATATAGCGCTGGATGTAATCCACTGAGCGCAATACTTCGTCATAGATCTGATCCTGAATCGTGATCGCCTGCAACAGCATGGCGCCCTTGCTGTCGAGCAGGCGGTCGCACTGACGAAAATACGTGTCCAGGTAGCTCGCACCGACGGCCTCGATCATTTCGATCGAGACGAGCTTGTCGTAGTGGCCAGTCAGGTCGCGATAGTCTTCAAGCAATAAGCTGATGCGATCCTGCAGACCCGCGGCGGCAATGCGTTCGCGTGCGTAGTCGTATTGCGCCCGGGATATCGTGGTGGTGGTCACGCGGCAGCCGAAATGCCGGGCCGCGTAAATCGCCAGTCCACCCCAGCCGGTACCGATCTCCAGCAGATGATCCGTGGATGAGAGCGCGAGCTTGCGACAGGCGGCGTCGAACTTGGCCTCAGAGGCCTCCAGCAGCGTCGTGTGCTCATGTTCGAAGATGCCGCAGGAGTAGGCCATGGTCTCGTCGAGCATGAGGCGGTAGAAATCGTTACCGAGGTCGTAGTGGGCCGCGATATTGCGCGCGCTGCCGTCGCGGCTATTGCGATGCAGAGCGTGAAACAGCTTGCGCACGGGATTACTCAGGCGCGCGATGCCAGCCTCAAGTGCGCTGAGTGTGTTGCGATTGAACACCAGAATACGCACCAGTGCGGTCAGATCATCGCAACTCCAATGACCATCGATATAAGCCTCGCCTGCACCGACGCTGCCGGCGAGCACCGTATCGGCATAGAACTGCGGATTCGTGACGCGTACGGTCGCGCTCAGCGTGCACTGCGGGCTCTGGTGGCCGAATCGATAATCCCCCTCAGCGTCGATCAGGCGCAGCTCCCCGTGCTCGAGGCCCGATAAACTGCGCAGCAGCGCGCTGCGCGCCAGTCGCAGCCACAGCGCAGTGCGCGCGACTGGCTCGCTGACGGCACCCAGATGCGTACTCAACGCAGTTGGCGCCGCGGGTCGTCGCGCACGGCGCTGGGCACGGTCTTGAGATCCCAGATCAGACCCAACCATGCCATGCACTTGAGCAGATAGTAGGTCAGGTCGAATTCCCACCAGTAGAAGCCCTGTCGCGCCGAAGCGGGAAAGTAATGGTGGTTATTGTGCCAGCCTTCGCCGAGCGTCAGCAGGGCCAGCAGCCAGTTATTGCGGCTCGTATCCCCGGTGCGGTAGCGCTGCGCGCCAAAGACATGGGAGAGGGAATTGATCGTGTAGGTCGCGTGCCAGCACAGCACCGTCGAGACGAAAAATCCCCACACCAGCATCTGCGCCGCGCCGGTCCCCAGGGCGGGCGCGCTGCGCGCGAGTGCCGCGCCGAGCAGGAACATGCCCAGAGCCAATGCGACCGGCACCATGATGTCAAAGCGATCCAGCCAACGCAGCTCCGGAAAGCGCAGCCAGTCGCGCGCGAAGCGCAGATCCGGCGCAAAACCCTTGATGGTCAGAAACCAGCCCATATGAGCGCGCACAAAGCCGTGTCGTGAGGGCGAGTGCAGATCCGATGCCAGATCGGAATGGGCATGGTGGAAGCGGTGATGCGCAGCCCACCACACCGGTCCACGTTGCACCGCCGAGGCCCCGAGCAGACCGAAGATGAACTGCGCGGCGCGCGAGGTCTTGAAGGCGCGATGCGAAAAGTAGCGATGATAGAAGCCCGTGATCGCGAACATGCGCAGCCCGTACGCCAGCGCCCCGACCAGCAGCGCGATCGGGCTCACGCCGACCCAGAACGCACCCAGGCACGCCAGGTGCATCAGCACGAAGGGCACGATGCGAGCCCAGTCGATATGATCCGGCGCCTGCTCGCGCGCCGCGGCGATGTATCCGCAACCGCTGTCGAACCAGGACAGCAGCGTGACGCCAATTCTGCCGAGCGTACCCCCCGTGGCCGTGCTCATCGGCGTCTCCCGGTCAAGCTTCCATGCTCAACTATCGTTTCGCAGCGCTGATCGGATGCACTGCGGCGTCAGCGGGCCATGCTAGGCCGCGCGCAGACGCGCAATGCGCTCCTCGAGCGGCGGATGGCTCATGAACAGGCGCTGCCAGCCCGCGCCCTCACCACCGGCGATGCCGAAGGCCTTGAATTGCGCCGGCAGCGGATCATCGTGCGCATGCATGAGCCGCTGTAGCGCAGCGATCATCTTGTCGCGCCCGGCCAGTTGCGCGCCACCTGCGTCGGCGCGAAATTCGCGCTGGCGCGAGTACCACATGACAATCATGCTGGCCAGTAAGCCGAGCACCAGCTGCGTGACCAGCACCGTGACAAAATAGGCGGCGCCACGTCCATCGCTGTCGCGCGAGATCGAGCGATCGACGATGTTGCCGACGATGCGGGACAGAAAGATCACGAACGTATTGACCACGCCCTGCAGCAACGCGAGCGTGACCATGTCGCCATTGGCGATGTGCGTGATCTCATGGCCCAGCACGGCCTGGATCTCGCTCTGATTCATCGTGCTCAACAGGCCCGAGCTCACGGCCAGGAGCGCGCTATCACGCCTGGCTCCGGTGGCAAAGGCGTTGGGTTGCGGGGAGTCGAAGATGCCGACCTCCGGCATCCCAATGCCGGCCTGCTGCGCGAGGCTGCGAACAGTATCGAGCAGCGATTGTTCGGCCGGGGAGGCGGGCGCGTCGATGACGCGGACCCCCATGGTTCTTTTGGCGAGCCATTTGGACATCGCCAGCGAAATCAGCGAGCCCAGGAAGCCAAAGAACGCTGCAAACACCAGCAGGCCGCCCAGACTGCTGCCCTGGTTCGCCAACCAGGCATCGAGGCCTGTGAGCCGCGCCACGATCGTGAGCATCAGCACGATCGCGAGATTGGTCAGTACGAACAAAACAATGCGCTTCATAGACGATCATCCCACCCATTGCAGCCGCGCTCGCGGCACCAGAGCCTTAGATTGTGATCCCGATACCAAAATTCAACACTGGCGGCAGGGTGATTTGCCGCAAAAAAACTGCTTGTTATTCAATATTATAGTAAACGCGCAGCCCCGCGGGGCACGGTGCCAGCCTTAGGCCTCCCGTCGCGTCACCGGAAGCGCGCGCGGCCTTCCTCGTCCTCGTCCCAGTCGTCGTCTTCCTCCTCATCGTCCTCGTCGTCGTCCTCGTCCCAGCCCTCATCGTCTTCGTCGTCCTCCTCCTCTTCCTCTTCGGCCTTCTCGCTGGCCGACCAGCCCTCGGGCTGCTCGATCTTCTCGAGGTCGAGTTCCTGCCAGCTGTCCAGATCGAGCTCCTCGAGTTCGCCATCGAGATATTCGATCTCAATCAACTCGGAGTCTTCGTCCACCGACAGCACGCGGAAGCTCTCATTCTCGTCGATGTTCTCGTACCACTGTCCCGCGACGGGCTCGTATTCTCTGGCCACCGTATGCAACCCTCGAATGGTTTGGACGCGTATGCGCCGCGCCGGATCGAGTTTAGGGCGGCCGCTGCGGTCAGGCAATCGTCCGCGCGCCGTTGCCCTTACAATGGTGTCGTCGGTCATGAGCTCACACAAAACAACCACCGCAGCGACCCCGCTGAGCCAGGCGCGCCGGGTCGTCGTAAAGGTGGGCTCGGCACTGCTGGTCGACGCGCGCAACGGGCGGCTCAAGCGCGCCTGGCTCAAGACATTCATCGCAGATCTGTTGCGCCTGCACCGACGCGGCCAGCAGGTGCTGCTCGTGTCCTCCGGCGCAATCGCGCTGGGGCGATGGCGGCTGCAATTACCGGCCGGCGCCTTGCGTCTGGAGGAGAGCCAGGCCGCCGCCGCGGTCGGGCAGATCCGTCTGGCGCACGCCTATAAGGAGCTGCTCGAGGAGGGCGGGGTGCATGTCGCGCAGATACTGCTGACTCTGGAGGATAGCGAACAGCGCACGCGCTATCTCAATGCGCGCGCCACGCTCGAGGCACTGTTGTCATTGGGCGCGATTCCGGTCATCAACGAGAACGACACGGTGGCCACGGCCGAGATTCGCTACGGCGACAATGACCGGCTGGCCGCGCGCGTGGCGCAGATGGCGAGCGCCGATTGCCTGCTGTTGCTGTCGGATGTTGAGGGGCTCTATACCGCCGATCCGCATCGCGATGCGAGCGCACAATTCATCGAGCGCGTGCCGCATATCACCCCGGAGATCGAAGCGATGGCCGGCCGCGCCAAGCCAGGTCTGGGCTCCGGCGGCATGGCCACCAAGATTGCGGCCGCTCGCATTGCCGTGAGCGCGGGCTGTCACATGGGCATTGCTTCCGGCCATCAGCGCCACCCGATCCGACGCATCGAGGCCGGTGCGCGTTGCACCTGGTTCGTGCCTGCCTCCACGCCATTGGCTGCGCGCAAGCAGTGGATCGTGGGCACGCGCCGCCCAGCCGGGGCAATTCACATCGATGCCGGCGCGTTGCGGGCGCTGCAGGCGGGCAAGAGCCTGTTGGCGGCCGGCGTCACCGGCACCGTCGGGCGTTTCGATTCGGGCGACACCGTCAGTGTGCTGGCACCCGATGGCGAGGAAGTCGCCCGCGGCATCGCCGCCTATTCGGACGCCGACTCGGCACGCATCATGGGCCGCAAGAGCGGTGACATCGAGTCGCTGCTGGGCTTTCGCGGACGCGAGGAGTTGATCCACCGCGATGATTTGGTCATTCTGCAGCAGCACCGCGCTGCCGCGCAGCCCTCGGTTGGCGCGCAGCAGCTTCAGGAGGGGTCATGAGCAGTGCCGTCACGTCGATCCCGAGCCCGACCGGCGCGAGTGCCGTGCACGAGCTCATGCTGGGTATCGGTCGCGCTGCGGTCGGCGCCGCTGAGGTATTGGCGCTGGCATCGACCGACAGCAAAAACCGCGCACTCAACGCCGCAGCAAGTGCGTTGCGCGCCCAAGCGGGCACTATTCTGGCCGACAATGCGGCGGACATGCGCGATGCGCAGGCCGCTGGCGCGGGGGCTCCGCTGCTCGATCGGCTCAAGCTCGATGCGCGTCGGATTGAGGCGATAGCCCGCGGCCTCGAGGAGGTCGCCGCGCTGCCCGATCCGATCGGCAGCGTGATGGCTAGCTGGGAGCGGCCCAATGGGCTGCAGATCGCGCGCGTACGCGTGCCGCTCGGCGTCATCGGCATCATCTATGAAAGCCGGCCGAATGTGACGGCCGATGCCGGCGCGCTGTGCCTCAAATCCGGTAACGCCGCGATCCTGCGCGCGGGCTCGGAAAGCCGCCGCTCAAGCGCCGCGATTCACGCCTGTCTGGTGCAGGGTCTGCAGGCCGCCGGCCTGCCCGCAACGGCCGTGCAGCTGGTACCCACGAGCGATCGCGCGGCGGTCGGTGAGATGCTCGCAGGAATGCGCGAATTCATCGACGTGCTGGTGCCGCGAGGTGGCAAGAGCCTGGTGGCGCGCGTACAGGCGGAGGCGCGTGTGCCGGTCATCGGTCATCTCGAGGGCAACTGCCACGTCTATGTCGATCGCGACGCCGAGCTCGCGATGGCCCGGCGCATCGTGCTCAACGCCAAGATGCGCCGCACCGGCATTTGCGGCGCAGCCGAGACTTTGCTGATCGATCGCGCGTGCATCGGGACACATTTGGGGCCGCTGATCGCGGATCTGCTGGCGGCCGGCTGCGAGGTGCGTGGCGATCTCGAATCGCAGGCGAGCGACGTGCGCGTGAGGCCCGCCAGCGAATCCGACTGGTCTACCGAGTACCTCGATGCGATCATCGCCGTGCGCGTGCTCGATGGCGTCGATGAGGCCATCGCGCACATCGCGCGTTACGGCTCAGCGCATACCGATGCGATCGTCACCGCAAATCAGGCGACCGCTGAGCGCTTTCTGGCGCGCGTCGACAGCGCCATCGTGTTGCATAACGCCTCGACGCAGTTCGCCGACGGCGGGGAGTTCGGCATGGGCGCCGAGATCGGCATTTCCACGGATCGATTCCATGCCCGTGGCCCCGTGGGTGTCGAGCAGCTCACGAGTTATAACTACCGAGTGCGCGGCGCGGGCCAGATCCGGCCCTGAGCTCCCCCGCTTAGGTCTCAGGCGTGCTCGTGCGCGGGCACGCCCGCCGGGCTCGGCGCTGCCGCGCAGCGCTCGCAGTTCACCCAGCCGGAGTCCCCCTCGGCGTAATATTCTTTCTTCCAGATCGGCACGCGATGCTTGACCTGATCGATGATATAGCGACAGGCATCAAAGGCCTCGCCGCGGTGCGCCGCGCTCACGCCGACCCAGACCGCGAGTTCCCCGATCTGCAACTCCCCGACACGATGTGCGCAGCAGGCGCGCTCGAGCCCGAAGCGAGCGCGCGCCTCGCTCAGAATGCGCGCACCTTCGCGCAGCGCCAGCGGTGCAAAGGCCTCGTACTCCAGGCGCCGTACCGTGCGGCCCTCGTTATGATCGCGCACCGCGCCTTCGAAGGTCACATAGCCGCCGCAGCCAGGGTGCGCCAACGCCTCACGCAGCCGCTGCGGATCCAGTCGCGTCTCATGCAGCGTAAAGCTGTTCATCCGCCAGCCACCGGCGGCAGGAACACGACCGTATCGCCCTCGGCCAACGGCTGGCTCCAGTCGCCGAACTCATCGTTAACGGCCACGCGCAGGTGTTCGGGCGCGAGCTGCAGGCCGTGCTGGACGCGCAGCTCCTCATAGAGCTCCTGCGGGGTGCGCGCCGCCGACTCCACCATTTCGGCGTTGCGGCCCGCCTGCTCGCGCAGCAAGGCAAAGTAGCGCACGTTGAGCCGCCGGCGCTCGCGCAGCGCCGCGCTGGCCGCGGCGTACTCCGCACTGGTGTTGATGTTGTCGAGTGCGCGCGGGTCAGGCAGCTCGATCAAGGCAATATCGCTGCGCCGCATCCAGGCGCGCGGGCAGCGCTCGCCGGCTTTGATCCAGGCCTCAATCGCATCGCGGCTCGCCGGCTCATAGATTGCGCACAATGGTTCAGGCAGGCCATCGCTGCGGCTGCGAAAAGCCGTCGCCAGTCGCGCGCTGGCACGATGCAAGATCAGATACTCCAGAGTGGCCTCACCGAGAAACGGCAGGTCGCAGGCCAGTATCAGCCAGGCATTGGCGGGGTGGGCGGCGAGCGCGGCCTGAATGCCGCCCAGTGGTCCCAGATCGGGCGTGAGGTCCACAATCGTCTCGTACGCGTGCTGAACGGGTTTTTGAGCCTGCTCGCGCCGCACCGATACAAACGCGCGCCGCACATGCGGCGCGAGCAATTCCATGGCACGCACCAGTTGCGGCTTGCCCGCATACTCGAGGCTGGCTTTGTCGCGCCCCATGCGCGTAGCGCGGCCACCGGCGAGTACCAGTCCATACAGTGGCGCGCCGCTCATGCCGGGGCCTCGGCCGGCACAGCGCGGCCGCTCACCCCACCGCGCTTGGATAGCAGGCGTACGCGCTCGATTCGAATATCGTGGGACAGCGCCTTGCACATATCGTAGATCGTCAAGGCCGCGACCGTGGCGCCCGTCAGCGCCTCCATCTCCACACCGGTCTTGTGATGGACCGCGACGCGGCAGCGCACCGTCACGAGCGCGGCGCCGGATTTGGCTGGCTGGAGGCGAATATCGAGCTGGCATTGCTCGATCGCGAGCGGGTGGCAGAACGGGATCAGCTCGGAAGTGCGCTTCGCGGCCATGACACCGGCCAGGATGGCCGTATCGAATACCGGACCCTTCTTGGTGCGATGGCCACTGCGCGTGAGCGCGCGTGCGACTGGCGCCGGCAGGTGTACCAGCGCCTCAGCCTCGGCGATGCGATGTGTCACCGGCTTGGCGCCGACATCGACCATCGTGGGCCGCGAGTGCACGTCCAGATGGGTGATTGAGCGGGCCATGGCCGGTTCAGCCGCCGACGTGATTCATCTCAACATGCTGCACGCCGCGAGCGCGCAACTGTTCGCGCAGTTCGCTGTAGCGATCGGCGCGTCGTTGCCAGATCGAGCTGATCAGGGCTGCGAGCTCCGTATCGCTGGCACCGCCGCGTAACGGCGCGCGCAGGTCCGCCCCGTCGGCGGCAAACAGGCAGGTGTACAGCTTGCCGTCGGAGGACAGACGCGCGCGGGCACAGTCGCCGCAAAAAGGCTGGGTCACCGAAGCGATGAAGCCAATCTCCCCCGCGCCATCCAGATAGGCGTAGCGTTGCGCAACCTCCCCGGCATAGGCCGGCTCGAGCGCCCGCAGCGGCCAGCGCGCACCCACTCGCTCGAGCAGCTCATGAGCGCTCACGACTTGCGAGCGATTCCACTGATTGCGATTGCCGACGTCCATGTATTCGATGAAGCGCACGATGATGCCCGTGCCGCGAAAGCGCTCGAGCAGCTCCATTACCGTGTGATCATTGACGCCGCGCTGCACGACGCTATTGATCTTGAGGGGCTCGAGGCCGGCGCGTTGCGCCGCGCCGATGCCGTTGAGCACCTCTTCGACGCTGCCATAGCCGCCCGACATCTGTGCGAATACGGCTGGATCAAGGCTATCAAGGCTCACGGTTACGCGCTTGAGTCCAGCCGCGCGCAGCGCCGCAGCCTGCTGCGCCAGCAGCACCCCGTTCGTGGTCAGTGCAATGTCGAGAGCCCCCGGCAAAGTAGTCAGATCGCCGATCAGATCCGGCAGTCCGGCCCGCAATAGCGGCTCCCCGCCGGTGATGCGCACCTTGACCACGCCGAGCTCGATAAACACGCGCGTGAGGCGCAGCAGCTCCTCGAAAGTGAGCCGCTCGGGGGATTTGAGGAAGTGATATTGCTCGTTGAACTGCTCGCTGGGCATGCAATAGGGACAGCGGAAATTGCACCGATCGGTCACCGAGAGGCGCAGATCTCGCAGTGGCCGCTCCAGGCTGTCCGCCAGTCGGGCTTGCCGGGCACGCAGCGGATGCAGGGTTGCAGGGCTCATGGGCTGCAAGGCTACCAGATCGCGCCCGTTCACCAGCGATAGAGCCGTCCGACATAACCCTTGGCAAAGTCGGCCGGTCCGGCAGGCAGCTCGATGAAGCCATCCGTGAGCGCGAGGGCGGCAAAATCGCCGGAGCTGTTGGTCGGGCAGGGTCTGGCCCACGGCCGGCCCCAATCATCGTGCGTGATGCGCACCGGCATGAAGCCGGCCATGTTCAAGGACCATTGAATCGGTGCACCCAGCGCCACGCGCTCACTGGGCGCCTCCGGCGCGCCCATGGCTCGATACAGCGCCGGCACGACATAGCGCGCCAGGCACACCAGCGTGGAGACCGGGTTACCCGGCAGCGCGAACACGCAGCGGCCCTCATTCGTGGTGCCGAACCACATCGGTTTGCCAGGCCTTTGCGCGATGCCATGCAACACACGGCGCACGCCGATTTCCTCGAGCACCTGCGGCACGAGATCAAACTGGCCCATGGACACCCCGCCCGACAGAATCAGCGCTTCGTGCGTACTCAGGTGCAGCCGCAGGCGATCGCGCATCAACGCTGCGTCGTCAGGCAGATGATCCTCGGCGACGCGGTGGAAACCGCGCTGGCGCAGCGCGGCGCTGACGGCATAGGCGTTAGAGCGTCGGATCTGATGCGGCGCAATGGGCTCACCGGGCTCAATGAGCTCGTTGCCCGTGGATGCAACCAGTATCGCGGGCTGGCTACTCACGCGGATGCGTGCCATGCCGGCTGAGGCCGCCACGGCAATCTCCGGCGCGCGCAGGACCGTGCCCATCGTCAGCAGCAGCGCGCCCTGGCAGCGATCGCTCGCGCGTCGATGCACGTTCTGCCAGGGCGCGAGGCTCAGGCCGTCGCCGAGGGCTAGATATCCGTCTTCGCGAGACAGCGCTTCTACGGGTACGACCGTATCGCAGCCCCCCGGAAGCACCGCTCCGGTCATGACCTCGATGCAATGTCGCGACGAAGTAAGCGCGGCGGGCGCCTCACCGGCAGCCTGAACCGACTGCACCTTGAAGCGCCGCTGGCCGCCAGCAGCGGCGCCGGAGGCAAAGGCAGCCCCATCCATCATCACGCGATCGAAGGGCGGCTGGTCACGCTCGGCGTAGATGTTCTCGCGCAGCACGGCGCCGGCGCACTGGCCGATCGGCAACGATTCCACTGGCAGACACAACAGGTTCGCGCTAATCAGTGCTTCTGCCGCTTGCGGATCGAGCATGTCTGCATGGTACATCGGCCGCTCGCTGCAGCCGCGCAGCGCGGTGGTGCGAGGCAACGGATCATGACACCATCCGGCCGCGTGGCGCCCGTAGCTCAGTTGGATAGAGCATCAGGCTTCGAACCTGAGGGTCGGGAGTTCGAATCTCTCCGGGCGCGCCAATAAATCAATGACTTGCCACTGATCGGCAACGCTCAATTGACCAAACGTAGCGAAAACGTAGCGTTCTCTGCTACGTTTTTGCCGCGCGGCGCGAACTCCAGACCCGCACCTTCCCGTTGACCCCTAGCAGTCCTTCGGGAACGACTCTTTCGGGCAACCCGTTCGGCCGCTAGGGGCTTGCTCCATGTCACGTACCCGCGCGCGGCGCACGCCGTGTTCCTATATACAGCTCAAAAAGCAGCAGCTTGCAGGGGATGCTGCCGTTCATGAGA
>Ga0302177_10000571_pt1 | contig 28253 bp, 26 predicted proteins | sample I_Palsa_E1_2_FD_198780 | JGI IMG/M metagenome (GOLD analysis project Ga0302177, IMG submission 198780) | Peat permafrost microbial communities from Stordalen Mire near Abisko, Sweden - I_Palsa_E1_2 | ecosystem: Environmental > Terrestrial > Soil > Palsa > Peat permafrost | place: Sweden... | reverse complement strand
CGCGCCCGGACGCGGCAAATAGGTTGCTTCGGGGTTGCGCGTGGCCGCGGCGTGCTGCACTGCTCCACCACGCAGCGCCGGAATGAAGGCGCATAGCTCCTGCCAGGCGAGGCGCTCCAACTCGGAGGTTGGCACGGTGAGCACGTCGCCGGCGGCGCTGATGCTGCAGCACACGTAGCCTTCGTCCTTTTCGAAGATCCACTGCAGCGGCGAATCGAGCACTGCCGCAAAATCAAAGCCGAGCGCGCCGCGGTCGTGCCACAAGTGCACGTCGACGATCGGATACGGATCGTACGTATCCAAGGAGCGCACGCCAAAGCGCTCGGGCGAGCCCAGCAGCCTCGCGGTCGTGCGCGGCGACACCGCAAGCACGACTGCATCGAAGCTTCGGCGCTGCTCTTGCGGCAACAGCAATTCGATGCCATCCTCGCCCACCTCCAGCGCAAGGACCGCAGTCGAAAGATGCACCGCCGAGATGCGTGCGGCTGCTGCGGCGGCGACGTGCGCGAGCGGTACGGTTGAAAAGCCGAAACGCGCTGCCGATGCGTTGCTCAAGAAGGCGGTCGAAATCACGAACAGGGCATCAACCGCACTCACCCGATCGAACGACGCGTTGAGCGCGGGAATGAAAAACGGATCCCAGAAAGCGCGGCGCGTTGCGGCGTTCTGACCATTTCGACCGAGCCATTCATCGAAGGTGAGCTCCGCATCCGGACGACGCGAAAGCGCGACACTCGCGAGTGCGCGCGCAACGCGAATTCGTCCGCCCATGTCGAGATGTGCGTATCCCGCGAACGAAACGAGCAGATGAAAGGGGGCGGGCAGCGGCGCGGCCCGAAGCCGGCTGCTCGTGCCGTCCCGCGCGAGAACCAGTGCGTCGAACCGGGCTTGTTCGCGTAGAGCATGGCCCATGCCGACGCGTCCGACAAATTCGATGAAGCGATCGCAGCAGTGCAGAAACACATGCTGACCGTTATCGATCTCGCGCCCGCCGACTTCAAAGGACGTTGCGCGGCCGCCGAGCAGCCGCGAACGTTCGAAGACATCCACCGTATAACCGCGTTCTTCGAGATCGAGCGCGGCCGCAAGACCGGAGAGTCCCGCCCCGACGACCGCTACACGCTTAGGGCTCACACCCCTAACCACGCCCTCACCATCGCGCCGATTTTCTCGGTGCTCGAAAGGCCGGCGCGCTCGTGCAGCGGCAGCGTCGGATCGCGCTCGATCTTCTCGAGGATCCGTTCGTAGATCCCAGCCATCGTTCGCACGCACGCCGCGGGCCGGCGATCGATATAGCGCAAGACCTCGTAACCGCGAGCGAAATACTCGCGCGCACGCTCGGCCTCGAAAGCGATCAGCGCATCCCAGCCCGGGACGGCATTCCAACTAAGCAGCGATGCGTCCGGAATGCCAAACCGCCGCAAATCTTCTTGGGGAAGATAGATTCGCCCGAGACCAATGTCCTCGCGCACGTCACGCAAAATGTTGGTGAGTTGCAACGCAATACCCAAATCGTCGGCGCGCTCGAGCGCAGCGTTATCCTCAAAACCGAAGATCCGCACGCACATGCGCCCTACGACCGAGGCCACCAAATTGCAATACGACCGAAGCTCGTCCCAGGTGCCGTAGCGAAGTTTAGTCCCATCCATCTCGACGCCGTCGATCAACATCTGCAGTTCGCGCTCGGGAATGGCAAAGCGCTTGACCGCCACGGAGAGTACCTGCATGACGGCATCGTCGTCCGCGTATTCGCCTCGCACGCATTTTGCGATGCGCTCGCGGTGCTGCAGCAAGCGGCGGGGGAGATCCGGTGCATACGCGGCCGCATCGGCCTCGTCGTCGACTTGACGCGCAAAATCGTAGAGCGCGTAAATCGCGTTACGTTGCTCCCGCGGTAGTGAGATGAATCCCCAGTAGAAGTTTTTTGCCTCGCGCCGCGCCATGTCGTGGCAGTATCGCTCGGCGTCCGCGAGGCTAAGTGCTACCGACATATCTCCCGTTTCTGCCGGTGAGAAGCGAGCCGCCCACGACACGCACGAGGATCGCAACCCGCTCGCGTCCGCTCACGGCCGGTCGCTGCACCTCGGTATGATAGTCGAGATCTTCGATCGCCTTGCAAATCGCCAAGCCGCCGATACGATAGAGACGCAACTGCAGCGAGAGCGCAAAGGGCACCATCGTTTCAAGGGTTCGACCCGAGTCGAGCAAGCGGCGCGCACGCTCGACCAGCGCGCGAACGGCTCCCGCCGTGCCCGACGCGGCTACGTCCTCGCCGAGGAGATAGCGCCGCCCAATGAGTGCATCGCGTTTGACGTCCTGCGCGTGATTGGCCAGTTGCAGTCCGATGCACACATCGTCCGAAAGCGCCTGTGCACCCAGGCCCGTGACGCCAAAAATCGCCAGGACCATGCGTCCGACGGGAGCTGCCGAGAGCCGGCAATAGGCTTCGAGTTGCGGCCAGGTTTCATAGGCGCTCGCAGTTTGGTCGAGCCGGTTGGCCTCAATCAAATCGAAAAATGGTTCGGGCGAGATTCCCGCGCGCGCCACGGTTTCGCGGAGTGCAAACAGGACCGGGTGTACCGGCGTCTTCCCGGCGAACATCGCGTGCATTTCGCCGCGCCAGCGATCGAGCCGATCGAGCGCTTCGGCCGCAGAAGCGCTTTCGTCGCCCAAATCATCGGTGGTTCGGCAGAACGCATAGACGCGCGCCAAGTCGCGTCGCAGGTCAGCGCGAACGAGGCCCGACGCAACGATGAAGTTTTCATAATGGCGCTTGGTAAGTTCGCGGCAATACGCATCGGCGGCCACGAGCAGAACGTCATTCATTGCTCGATCAGTTTATCGGTCAGCTTCAATTCCTCGACCGACCGCAACCCCAGTGCAAACATTGCAATGCGCATCACCTCGACGATTTCGCGGGCGAGGTCGTGTACTTCGTCAAAACCCTGCGCGGCGGCGCGCAAGAACAGGCCGGCGATACCGACGAGGTCGGCGCCGAGCGCGATCGACTTTGTCGCATCGAGCCCATTGCGAATACCGCCGCTCGCAATAATGAGCGAATCCGGCGCTACGGCGCGCGCATCGCGAATACATTCCGTCGTCGGGATCCCCCACGCGGCGAATTGTGCAGCCACGCGAATACGATACGATTCGTGCGTGCGGTGACGCTCGACCTCACTCCACGACGTGCCGCCCGCGCCGGCCACGTCGACACCGGCGACGCCGCAATCCAAAAGCGCGCGCACGACGTCCGAACTCAGTCCCCAGCCGACTTCCTTGACGAGCACCGGGACGTGCAATCCGTTGGCCAACTCACCGATGCGTGCGAGCAGCCCGCCAAAGTCCGTGTCGCCTTCGGGTTGCAGCGCTTCTTGCAACGGATTCAGATGCAGCACCAGCCCATCCGCGTGCACGAGATTGACCAAATGCCGGCATTGCGGAACGCCGTATCCCTTGTTCAACTGCACGGCACCGAGGTTGGCGAAGAGCAAGACATCCGGGGCAACGGAGCGCACATCGAAGCTTTCGAGCGCGCTGGGATTCTCGAGCAACACCCGCCCAGACCCGAGGCCCATCGCGAAGCCGAATTCTTGCGCGATGCGCGCTAAGGTACGGTTGACACCAGTCGCTTCGGGGGTGCCGCCGGTCATACACGAGATCAACAGCGGCACGCGGAGCGTGCGGCCAAAATGCGTTACACTCAGATCGACGTCGTCGAGCGATATCTCCGGCAACGCGCAGTGTTCGAATCGGTAACGTTCGAAACCGGCACTAATGCCTTTTGCACGGACATCCTGATCGATGTTAATGCGGAGATGCTCGCCCTTTCTCGATGTGCTACCGTCACCCGATCGGTCGCGCTCAGTTCCCTGATGCAAGCTCGTTTGTGATCTCCCTAAATTCCGCTATGTAGATAGGCTCGAGCGAGGAACATTCAACGATCGATGCAGCTTTCGCTGCATAGCGCTTCGCCAAAGGGCTCGAGGCGCCGCGTGCCTGACTTGCGAGTTGCATGATCGCGCCCAGTAGCCGCCCGGCGCGGCTCAGGACATCCTCCAACGCAGGCGAGGCTCCGGCCATAATGGCTCCGGCCCGCAAGCTGAGGGCGAGCATCAGCGGCTGTGTCCCCGCGTACGCGACCCGCAGGCGCCGGCCGGCGCGGACGGGCGTCGAAGCGCGAATGAGCCGATTGCGCTGCTCGATTCCGTGAAGAACCGCCTGCGCAAGCACGAACCCCACATCCAAGACGCGCTCCCCGTGCACCGCGTCTTTCGCCAGCAGACCCAAACCCAGTGCATGGAACGCGTCGCCGGCGTTCAACGTTTGTGCCAAGCCCCAGATCGACGACGTCGTCTCCCGCTCGAACAAAAGCGTCGGTGCCATTTGCAGTTCGTCGTGCAGAACCGAAAAGCGATGCAAACACTCAACCGATGCAGCGACCGGGATTGCCGTATGCGAATCGCCGCCGCAGGCATCACAAGCCCAGAGCAAGAGACTCGCGCATAGCGGGTCGGAATACTCGAACGAGTGGCGCATAATGCGCTCGAAAACACTACTGAATTGCACGTCCGCGGCTCGTAGGTATTCCAGCGTACGTGCCTGCCGCTCACGCAGAAGAGATAATGCCAAAACTCGTTGTCTCCTGAGGAACAAGGCGAAGCCATAATCGTTCGCGCGAAGGAACGATGCGTTCGCTAAGGTGCACTGGAGCCCTCCAACGAACTATTGTGAGACGGCGGTGACTTCGGCTTGCGTGACCGCGCTCGCCTTATTCCCCCACGCGGAACGGACGTACGTAACAATCGAAGCAATGTCGGCGTTCGAGAGCGATTGCCCCCATGCCGGCATCATGCCGTTGTAGTCTGTTCCATTCACACTGATCTTGCCGTTGAGCCCGTATTTGACGATACGAATCACGACCGAGGGATCTTCGCTCACGACGGGGTTGCCGGCCAGAGGCGGAAACGTGCCTTGGACGCCTTGTCCGTTGGGCTGATGGCAGCTCGAGCAATTTTGCACGTACAGCTTGGCGCCGTTGTTGGCTTCGGCGCCATTCTGGGCTACGGGCGCAGAAGCGGTTGCCTGCGCGGGCTCGGAAGGGCTGCTGGATGTCGTAGCGCTGCCGCCCTTGGCGCACGCACCGAGCGCGCCGACCAGGAGCAGGGCCAAGAGACGCGTCGTTGGAGAGCGCTTCATTGGCGTTGCGTTAGCGCGACGAACTGCACACTCCTCGTCGTTACCAGCGCCCCCAGGGCCTCGAGCGAGTGATTTTGCGGACGCATCAAAACGACCGAGCGCCCTTCGCGCTGGGAACGTTGGACGGCGCGATCCAGCATGAAGCGAATATAGGTGCGCGCCGTCCGGTCGTCGACCGTTTCGTCGCGCTGTGCGAACGGAATGCCGACCGCGCTGAACTCGCTCGCATCCGCATCGCCCCGCTCGTCGAAAAAGAGCAATCCGGTCCCGTCGAGCGACTGCACGAAGCCCTCACGCGAACGCGACGCTAGCCCGTCGATCGCGCCGAACCGCTTGCGCAGACGCGCGATCTCCGACTGCGTCGGCGCGCTCTCGACGTGAACCAAGACGAGGTCACCCGACTGGCGAGCCAACTGCGCAACGTCGGTTGCTTGCGCGGCCGAAGGATCGATGTCGAAAGCGATCGGCACGCCCAGTTGCATGAATGCGGCATCAACAGACGGCGAGCTCCCCGATAATCCGACGACGACCGAAAGCTGCGGCGCTAGCCAGTGCTCCGAGAACTGTTGCGGACGATCGATGACCACGTCATCGCGCGAGAACAGATCGGCGACCCGCGAATCCGAAGGATCGTGCAGGACCGCATGCGCGCTTGCCGCGACACGCGGCTGAGCGCTCGCGCGCGGCGGCGGCGCCGTTGCCCGGCCGCTCACGTACCCGCCGACGATCGCCGCGATCGCTAAGGCGATGATCGCGAGCCAGAACGCTTGGGAACGCACACGCGCGAACTCATCGCCCAAACCAGCGCGACGAGTAAGAAGTTGGCAACCAGCGAGCTGCCGCCGTAGGAGATGAACGGCAACGTGATGCCGGTGAGCGGAAAGAGCCCAATCACGCCGCCGATAATGATGAAGACCTGAAATCCCAGTGTCGCAGCCATGCCCGCGCCGAGCAACTTGGCGTAGAGATCGGGTTGATCGGTGGCCGACGCGAACATGCGCCGCACCATGACGACGAACACGGCGATGACTGCAAGCGCGCCGAGGAGCCCGAACTCTTCCGAGTACGCGGCAAACACATAGTCGGTCGCGACATCCGGAATGAATCCTGGATGTCCAAGGCCGAGGCCGGTGCCGAACAGGCCGCCCGCGGCGAGGGCATAGTATGCTTGCGACGACTGATAGCCGGCGCCCAGCGGATCGCTGAAGGGGTTGCGCCACACAGCGATGCGCGTTTGCACGTACGGATAGTGATGGATCGCCCAAAACGCCGCGATTGCAAAGATGGCGATGCCGCCGAGCACGATGTCGACGCGCCGCGTCGCGACGTACAAGAGCGCCGCAAAAGTCGCGAGCAGCAGCGTAGCCATACCGAGGTCGCGTTGCACGACGAGGATCGCCATTGACGCGCCCCAGCCGATGAAGAGCGGTCCGAGATAGCGCAGATTCGCGCGCACCGACCACGGACGCGCCTGCGCGATGACGTCGGCTGTCTCGCCGAGATACGCGGCTAAGAAAAAGACGATGAAGAGTTTGATGAGCTCGATTGGTTCGTACTGCACGGGCCCAACCTTGATCCAGAGCCGCGCGCCGTTCACTTCCTGGCCGAAGAGCAGCAACAAGACGAAAAGGATGAGCGAAGCAACGACCCAGAGGTACTTATAGCTCGCGAAGCGCCGAAAATGCGTAAACGCGGGGCCGGCGACGATGGCGAGGATTAACGACACCAAGAGCCACCATTGCTGACGTTGCGCGAGCTCGGGCGCGAGCCGCGCGACCAACAACAGGCCCAGGCCCGCAAGCACGACGGCCAGCGCCGGCAAGAGATCGTCGCGCTGCGTGCGTGCCGGTTGCAGCAAAACCCATGCAAGCGCAAGCACGGCGAGCGCCGCAAGGAGCCACGGGGGTCCGATCGAGCCCAGCGGCGCGTAGGCGAGCATCAATCCGGTCGCGGCAAGCGCGACCAGCATCGGGAGCGCGCGGCGAAGAATCGTGCTTATTGTGCCCACGCGGTCAAAAGCGCGAGTAGTACCGTCAGCGCCGCACCGAAGAGCGCCATGCGCGCGATGGCGCGCGGCCGATAGACGACGACGGGCACCTCGCGTGTTCCGAGTTCTTCGATCGCGCGATCGCCTTCGTCGAACCGCACGACCAAGAGATGTTCGCTCTCGCCGGACCGCTCGACATGCGTGACCAGAGCGCGGCGGTCGACCTCGCCGCGGACGCGATGTCCCATCAAAATCATGACATCGCCGGCGTCGAAGGTGACGCTCGAAACTGAAACGTCGAGCGATGCGCTGGTTCCGAGGGCACGTCCCAGCAACTCGTGCGTCGCTTCACTGAGCGCATCGTCGCCGGTGAGCACGCTGACTTCGCCGCGATGCGCGAGATACGCGGCGGTTCCGCCGCTGTGAATCACGCACGCATAGCCGCGCACGATCACTGCAATCGTAATCGAGCAACCGGCGGTGACATAATCGGCGTGCGAAGCACTTCGCGAAAAGAGATCGCCGTTGACGCGCGCGAGCGCGCCGAGCACGGCGGTCGGCGCCGCCGGAACCCGATCGACAGCGCGCCTAAAGCGTTCGGTTCGCAGACGCCGCTCGCATTCGGCACGCAGCCGCTCGAGCGTCGCCGGAGCCGCCGCCGCACCGTCGACCGTGCCGAAGCCGCGCGCAACCGCAAAGAGCCACGAGCGCGGCCCGAGCTGAAGCGAGAGACAGGAGGCGCGATCACCGCGTATTGCTACGTCCATCGTAGAAGTTGCTCCACGATCAGTCTGGTCGTCCCCACGTCGATCTCGTCGCCCTCGCGCACCTCGATTGCGCTCGTCAGGCGCCGGCCATTCAGGAACGTCCCGTTGCTGCTTTCGAGATCGCGTACAAAAACGACTCCACCTTGGGCCTCGAGCCGTGCATGCTTGCGGCTGGCCTCGACGTCGGCAAGCACCAGTTCACAGCTTCGATCGCGCCCAATGCTGAGCGGGCAGAGGCCCTCAAAGATCCGCTCGCGACCGAGTTCGATCACGCGTAGCACCGCTTTGACCGGAACGAGACCGGCAATCTCCGCGGAATCGCCGACGCGCGGACGCGCCGCGATCAGCGCGACCGCAGCCAGCATCGCCGTGATCTCGAGCGAGCCGATGCGCATCTGCGCAGCGAAGGTCACTCGCGCGCCTCCAGCCGCATCTGCGTGTTTCCAAAGGTCAGCACGTCGCCCGACACGACCCGGCGTTTGCCTGAGATGCGCTCGCCATTGACGAAGGTGCCGTTGGTCGAATTCAGGTCCTCGACGTCAACCGCTTCCCTTGCGACTTCGAGCGTCGCGTGGTTGCGTGAGACGCTGGGATCGACCAAAAAGATGTCGCTCTCTTCGCTGCGGCCGATGGTTGCGGATTTGTCGATGAAATAAACGCCATAGGCTGGAACGCCTTTCATCATCCGCAGATGATAGCGTTTGGGCGGCGTCAGCGCCGGCGCATTGGGAATTGAAATCGTGACGTCGCTCGCAACTGCGACGTCAGCAAGTCCGGAGGGAATGCTTTCGCGCGAGACCATCTCGACGTTCGGTCCTCCGTCGAAAAAGTAAACACCCACGCGCGCAGCCATGTCGCGTAAGAGTTCTCCCCACTCGCGCTCGAGATAGGCGCGATGTTCCGCTAATCGCGTGAAATCATCGGGATTGACGTAGACTAAGTACGAACCGGGGGCCAGCATGTGCCCGTCGTCGCCGCGCGTGCGCGTTTCCATGGTCGTGACGAGCTTCCGCGCGATCTGAGCAGGCTCGAGATCACTCGGGAACGTCTTGGCAAACGTGCGCTCGATAAAAGCGGCGCACGCCTGCTCGATCCGTTCAAACCAACTCATTGCGTTGCGGAGTTACCGGTGCTCCAGTCTTGCGATAAAAAAGCCGTCACGGCCGTCAATCCCGGGGGGAACGAGCACATCGCCCTCCTCGGTCATAAACGACTCGAACGCCGCGGGAATCAGTCCGCGTTCGAAATTCGCCTTGCCCCGGAACCACTCGACCACCTCAACCGTCTCTCGCGGATCGGTCGAGCACACCGCGTAAACGAGGGCACCGCCCTCGTGGATCGATGGAGCCAGCGCCTCGAGCAAAGCCCGTTGCGTTAGGGCTAGCCGTTCGCCGTCGCCCGGCTGCTTCTTCCATCGAGCCTCCGGGTGGCGGCCAACCACGCCGACCCCCGAGCACGGAGCGTCAATGAGAAGCCGGTCGAAGCGCCGGCTCGGCTCGAGCAGTGGTGCGGTGGCGTCCCCCACGACGACGCCGGCCACGACCCCGGCTGCCGCGAGGCGTGCCTCGAGTACCTTGGCCTTGCGCTCGTCGCGCTCGATGCACAGCTCCGTGCCCTCCCCGGCCATCCGAGCGCCGATCTGCAGCGCCTTGTTGCCTCGGCCGCTGCAGACATCGAGAATCGCCTCGCTAGGCTGCGGGTTGAGCACCGCGACGGGCATGGCTGAACTCTCCGACTGGATCCACCATGCGGCGCCGGCTTTAGCCTCGCGCGCGTGCACCCCGGCGGCGCTGTCGACCAAGAGTGAATCGGGCGCGAAGGCCGACGGCGTCGCGGAGATTCCGTCGCCGCCGAATTGCTCGACGATGTTCGCGACGGATGAGCGCAGCGTGTTGACGGTCACCGCCGCACGCGCCGGCTCGTTGACGCCGGCGCAAATCGATTCGGCGCGAGCGCCGAACACCATACGCCACTGGCGTGCGAGCCAAGTCGGCAGCGAATAGCGCACGCCAAAATACTCGTCGTCGCTTTCGAAGAGATCGCGCGTGGGGTCGGGCGGCCGATCGCGCAAGAACGAACGCAACACGGCGTTGACCAAATTGGCAACGCCGCGATGGCCGTACCGCTTTGCCAGGTTCACGAACTCGAAGACGGTGGCGTGCGTGTCGGCGCGCGTATACACCAACTCGTAAACCGCAAGGCGCAAGATCTCGAGAATCACCGGAGGCAGCTCCGCGCGCCGTTCGCCGACGAAGGGCTCGAGATACCAGTCGAGCGCGCGCCGCATCTTGATCGCACCGTAGGCAAGCTCGGTTGCGAACGCGCGATCGCGTGGTTCAAGGTTGGCTTTGCGGGCGCGATAGTCAAGCGCTTCTTGCGCGCCGCGCTCGGTGCCGCCGCCGGGCGCAACGAACACGTCGCGCACGGTGTACAACGCGACCTCGCGCGCGTTCATTGGGAAATCTCGCGATCGTTGCGCGAGCGCTCGTAGCTCTCGCCACTCATGCGCCCGCGATTCGGCGCGATCAACTCGTCGATCACGACCCGATCGCCCTCGACGTGGGCACGCAAGAGCTTCACGTTCTCGCCGCCGATGACGGCGCGCGCGCCGGGGGCGGGCGAAAACGCGCGCACCGCATTGACGATGCGCTGGGGCGGCCACGACCAATCGATAACGAGATCGTCCTTGCCAATGGGTCGCGTGACGCTCGGCTCGCCGCTCTGCGAGCGTCGCGGGAGCGGCCCGTGTTCGGCAAGGTCGATTGCATCGCCGAGGAGATCGGCACCGAAGAGTGCGAGCCGGTCATGCAGCGTGGCGTAATCGTCATCGGCGCTGATCTCGATCGGCTCTTGCAGCACGAGATCACCGGTATCCATCCCCGCATCCATAAGCATGATCGAAACGCCGGTCAGCGATTCGCCGGCGAGCAGCGCGCTTTGAATCGGCGTCGCCCCCCGGTATTTCGGCAACAACGACGGATGCACGTTGAGCGCGCCAAGGGCCGGCAAATCGAGCAGCGCTTGCGGCAAAATCTTGCCGTACGACGCAAGCGCAAAGAAATCGTAGGGCGTTTGCGCGATCTGCGTGGCAAACGCTTTAAGCGAGGCCGGTTCGTACACCCGCAGCCCCAATTCCAGAGCGGCCGTCTTAACCGGCGTCGGCTGCAGTTTGTGGCCGCGCCCGGCTGGGCGGTCCGGCTGCGTGACGACTCCCGCAAGCTGCGTCTTTTCGGCCGTAACGTGCAGGCTTGGAACCGCGAAGGCGCTGGTTCCAAAAAAGAGTGAACGCAAGCGAGTCAGTGACCTGCCACTAAGCTTCGGCCGTCTCGACGATTTCGCGCTCTTCTTCGGTTTGCGGCAGGCGGACGTTCTTGGCTTTATCGATGTAGAGCACGCCGTTGAGATGATCGATCTCGTGCTGCAAGCACTGCGCGAAGAGGCCCTCGCCCTCAAGCCGGATCTTTTCACCGTTCCGGTCCAGGCCGCTCACCGCGACACGCGCAAAACGCGTAATTTCGCCGACGTATCCTGGAACCGAGAGACAACCCTCGGTTAATTCGACTTCCTCTTCCGCAAGCTCGATCTTCGGGTTGATCACAACCGCCGGGTCGTGTTCGTCGTCGTTCACATCGATGACGAACATGCGCTTCGAAACGTTGACCTGCGGCGCGGCAAGGCCGACGCCCGGAGCATGGTACATCGTCTCGAACATATCGTCGATGAGCTGCTGAAAAAGCGGGTCGTCAATCTCCTTGGGATCGACCTTCTTGGCGATCTTCCGGAGTGTGGGATGACCGTCCGTGATGATCTCGCGCATGTAGGGCATGGGCCCGCTCTTCTACGAAGTGCTGCGCCTCTCCAGCCGCGGATCGGCCGCAGGCCGAACGCCACAGATTCGGCGCAGCCGAATCCTGCTATAGAGTCGTGAAGCTCCCCAGCGGGCCGAGCGGCGCACAATCGCTCGAGGTGTCGTTGACCCACACGTAGATCGTCACGCCCGAGTTGAAGCCGTACGGCAGGGTGACGCTTTGGTAGACTGGATTCGGGATCGCGGGCGATGCGGCGGGCGATGGCACCTGGGCCGGGGTGATCGTATTCATCCGGGCATATGTCGCGACGCTGCCGTTCAACGTATTCGCGCTGTTAAAGTACGCGTTGTAGGTTGGCAGCGGCGTTGAAACCACGAAAACGAACTGCTGCGGGTTGTCGGGGACGCCGGTCGCACCGGGAATCGGGTAGACCATCTGCACCGTTTCGCCGGGCGAGCACGTGGGCCCGAGGGTTGGCGTGGCAACAACGGTCGTTCCGCTGCCGCCGCAGGCAGCAAAGGCCAGCGCACACAGTGCAAATCCGAAACCAACGAACAGATTGCGCAGAGTCAGCATGGCAACATCCTACCGCGTGCTCCCTGGGCTAAGGATGAGAATCGTTAGAGAATATACCCAGAGAGGTCCGCGTTCTCAACCACGTCTTTGAGCCGATCGCGTACGTAGGCCGCATCGATCGTCACCGCGCCCCGCTCCTCGGGTGCGCCATAGCTCACGTCCTCGAGCAACCGTTCAAGGACGGTATGCAGGCGGCGCGCGCCGATGTTCTCGCTCTGCTCGTTGACTTGCATCGCGAAACGAGCTAGCTGGTCGATTGCATCCTCGGTGAACGTCAGCTCGACGCCTTCGGTCGCGAGCAGCGCGCGGTACTGTTCGATCAGCGCGTTTTTTGGCTGGGTCAGGATGGTTTTGAAATCCTCAGCCGTGAGCGAGTCGAGCTCGACCCGAATCGGAAAGCGTCCTTGCAATTCGGGAATGAGATCCGAGGGCTTGCTAATGTGAAACGCGCCGGCCGCGATGAAGAGCACGTGATCGGTTTTCACCGTTCCGTGCTTGGTCGTAACCGTGCTGCCTTCGACAATCGGAAGAATGTCGCGCTGCACACCTTCGCGCGACACGTCGGGGCCGCCACGCGCACCTTCGCGTCCCGCGACCTTGTCGATCTCGTCGATGAAGATGATCCCGTCTTCACCGGCGCGGCGCAACGCCTCACGCTTGACGGCATCCATATCAATCAGTTTGGCCGCTTCTTCTTGGGCGAAGATCCGGCGCGCTTCGCTGACAGTCACGCGTTTGCGCGTCTTACGCTTCGGAATCAACCCGCCGAGCATCTCGCCCAAATCGGCGCCGCCTTGCTCCATGCCGAGCATGCCGATCGGTACGCTGGGTGTTTCTTCGACTTCGATCTCGATTAGGCGCACGTCGTAAAAACCGCGCTCGATCTCGCCGCGCACCTGGTCGCGAACGCGAGCAACGTCGGTTGCGGGTCCGGGCGCCGGTTGCGGCTGCGGCTGCGGTGCAGCGTTGCCGAAGATCGATCCGAGCGTCGCCGCAAACGGATTCGCCGGCGCGTTGGAGCGCGAAGCGGTCTCCGGATTGAGCGCGTCGATCAGGCGCTCCACCGCGGCCTTCTCCGCGAGCTCGGCAACTTCGTCGCGGCGCTCTTCGGTCACCATGCGAATCGCCGCCTCGACCAAATCGCGCACCATTGACTCGACGTCGCGGCCCACGTAGCCGACCTCGGTATATTTAGTCGCTTCGACCTTGACGAACGGCGCACCGACAAGGCCGGCGAGACGTCGTGCGATCTCGGTTTTGCCGACCCCGGTCGGTCCGATCATCAGAATGTTCTTCGGCGTGATTTCGTCGCGCAGGTCGTCACGCACGTTATTACGGCGGTAGCGATTGCGCAGCGCGATCGCGACCGCACGCTTGGCCTTTCCCTGGCCCACGATGTACTTGTCGAGTTCGAGCGCGATTTGGCGGGGCGTGAGCCCGGCAATATCCGGAAGTGCTGCGGTCATGGGAGTGTTTCAACCGTGATGTCGTCGTTGGTGTAGATACAGATTTCGCCCGCGATCTCCAGAGCCTTGCGCGCAATATCCGGCGCCGAGAGTTCGCTGTTGCGAACCAGTGCAGCGGCCGCCGCTTGGGCGTACGGACCGCCGCTTCCGATCGCCGCGATGCCCTCGTCGGGCTCGATGACGTCACCGGTCCCCGAGAGCACGAAAAGGTGCTCGGGCGTACCGACGATCAGCAACGCTTCGAGGCGCCGCAGCGCGCGGTCTTGCCGCCAGTCCTTTGCCAACTCGACGGCGGCGCGCGTGATGTCCTTGAACTCGGCGTATTTGTTCTCGAATTTTTCGAGCAGCGTGATGCCGTCTGCGGCCGATCCGGCAAAACCAGCCAGGACCTTTCCGCCGGCGATCTTGCGTACTTTGCGCGCGCCGTGCTTGACGATCGTCTTGTCGAGCGTTACTTGCCCGTCGCCCGCGATGGCCAGCGTGCCGTTGTGCCGGATGGCCAGGATGGTGGTGGAGCGAATCCTCATATCGTCACCGTTCTACCCGTTCCGAGCGTTCGGAGTTTCAGGCGGGCTGCAGCCGCAGCTCCTGCCGAAAACCTTCCAGAGCAGCGAGCGCGCGTTCGGCCATCTGGCGACGGCGCTCTTTCTTATCGCGGACTTCGCGGTCCAGTGGTGGGAAGTAGGACCAGGTGACGTTCGCCGGTTGAAAATCGTGCGTCTCGGTATTCTGGAGATGGGCGACCACGGCACCGAACGCGCTGTCGCGTGGAAACTCAATTGGTTCGAGTCCGAGGGTCGCGCGAGCTGCGTGAATCCCGGTCATCGCGCCACAGGCAGCGCCCTCGACGTAACCTTCGGCGCCGGTGATCTGTCCCGCGAAGTAGAGCGCGTCGTGACCGCGCAAACGCAAATGAGAATCAAGCAGGCGCGGCGAGTCGATGAACGTGTTGCGGTGCATCACACCCAGGCGCAACCACTCCGCGTTCGCGAGTCCCGGTAATTTACCGAAGGCTTCCTTTTGCGCAGGCCATGCTAAGCGCGTTTGAAAGCCGACCAAATTGAACGCCGAGCCTTCCGCATTCTCTTTGCGCAGTTGCACGACCGCGTGCGGCGTTTTGCCGGTGCGCGGGTCACGCAAGCCGACCGGTTTGAGCGGGCCGAAGCGAAGCACGTCGTCGCCGCGGTCGGCCATCTCTTCGATCGGTAGACAGCCTTCGAAGTATTTGGTCTTAGCTTCAACCTCGAAGCCCTTGGGCTCATGGCGCTCGAGCGTGCGCAGGTCGTTGAGGAGTTGCGCGTACTGTTCGCGATCGAGCGGAATGTTGACGTAGTCATCGCCGTCGCCCTTTTCGTAGCGCGACTTGCGATACATGAACGATTCATCGATCGAATCGGCGGCAACGATCGGCGAGGCCGCATCGAAGTACGCGAGCCGTTTGCCGACCAGCGCATCGAGCGAGGCCAAGAATTCCTCGTTCGGTAACGGGCCGCACGCGACGACCGCCGGGCGATCGAGCGGAATCTCCATTACTTCCTCGCGATGCAGCCTGATGCGCGGATGCGACGTGATGCGCGCTTCGACCGCGTCGGCAAACTTCGCGCGATCAACGGCAAGCGCGCCACCGGCCGGAACGGCCGCTTCGCGCGCGCTGGTGATGATGACCGAATCGAGCCGGGCCAGTTCTTCTTTGAGCAGGCCGACGGCATTTTCGAGCGCGGCGCCGCGCAGCGAGTTGCTGCAGACCAGTTCGGCGAGACGCCCGGTTTGATGCGCCGGGCCGCTACGCAAAGGACGCATCTCGAACAGATCGACGTCCACGCCCGCGTTGGCGGCCTGCCACGCCGCTTCGCAGCCGGCAAGGCCGCCACCGATCACTGTTAGCCTATCGAACATTACTTTCTATTCCCGATGTGCGTCCGGCCGTAGGCCGGCCGAATCGTCTAAACTTCGGCGAGTTCGCGCTCGTCGGTCGGCTCCTCGCCACCCGCCGCTTTGGCCAGCGACGACACGTCATGCTCCTTGCTCGCCGAGCATTCGAGATGCACGACACCGCCGCGGCGGTTCTTGGCAACGACATAGCTGCCGCAGACCGGACACGGTTCGGGAATGACGCGGTCCCACGAGACGAAATCGCACTTGGGATAATTCGCGCAACCGTAGAACGTGCGGCCCTTCTTGGAGCGGCGCTCGACGACCATGCCGCCGTCCTTGGGACACTTTGCGCCCGTGTCTTTGACGATCGGCTTCGTCGTCTTGCACTCGGGATAGCCCGAGCACGAGATGAACTTGCCGAAGCGTCCGGTCTTGATGACCATCGGCCGTTGACAGTTGGGACAGATCTCGTCGGTCGGTTCGTCTTTGATCTCGAGACGCGGAAGCTTCTTCTCCGCATCCTCGAGCTGGTGCGCGAACGGACCGTAGAAGTTGCGCAGGATGCCGACCCAGTCGGCATTCCCCTCGGCGACCTTATCGAGATCGCCCTCCATGCCCGCCGTGAACTTCAGATCGACGATGTCCTTGAAATGCTCGGCGAGCAAATCGTTGACGGCGATGCCGATCTCGGTCGGCGCAAAGCGTCGATCTTCTTGCGTCACGTAACCGCGGGCTTGAATCGTATCGACGATGGTCGAGTAGGTCGACGGGCGGCCGATGCCGTTCTCTTCCAAGGCTTTGACCAGCGTCGCTTCGGTATAGCGCGGCGGCGGCTCGGTGAAGTGCTGCTTTGATTCGATGCTGCGGCGGTCGAGTGCGTCGCGCTCGCGGAGTTCGGGCAGACGGACGCGGCCTTTTGCTTTGGGTGCGCCGTTGGCCTTGGCTGCGGCCTCGCTGCTTTGCGCATCTTCGTCTTTGCCTTCTTCATATACGCGGGTGAAGCCGGCAAACTTGACGATGCTGCCGGTCGCACGGAACGTATAATCGGCGGCGCTGATATCAACGGTCGTTTGATCCAAGACCGCCGGCGCCATCTGCGAGGCGACGAAACGCTCCCAAATCAGCGTGTAGAGCCGCAGCTCGTCGCGCTTGAGGACATGCGCGACGCTGTCGGGCGTGCGAGAGACGCTGGTGGGACGAATCGCTTCGTGCGCGTCCTGGGCGCCTTCACGAACTTTGTGCGCCGCCCCGCCATGAAACTGCGCTCCGTAGGTCGCGGTCACGAACTCGCGGGCCGCATCGCGTGCCGAATCGGCGATACGGGTCGAGTCGGTACGCATGTAGGTGATCAAGCCTTGGGTACCATCGGCGCCCCCCAAGTCGACGCCTTCGTACAGCGCCTGCGCGATTTGCATCGTACGCCGGACCCGAAGACGCAGCTTGCGCGAGGCCTCTTGCTGCAGGGTCGAGGTGGTGAACGGTGCGGGCGCGTTGCGGCGAACTTCGCGGCGCTTGACCGAGGCGACCGAAAACGTGGCGCCCTCGAGGGCACGTAGCGCCGTATCCGCCTGCTCCTTATTGGTGATCTCCAGCTTCTCACCGCGATGCGCGACAAGGTCCGCTGGAAAGACGATCGCCGGATCCCTCTCGGTCGCCAGCTGCGCGGTCACGCTCCAATATTCGCGCGGGTTGAACGCATTGATTTCGCGCTCGCGGTCGACGATCAGCCGCACGGCAACCGATTGCACGCGGCCGGCTGAGAGGCCGCCACGGACCTTGGCCCAGAGTAGCGGCGAAATTTTATAGCCGACGAGCCGATCGAGGATGCGCCGCGCCTGTTGCGCGTTCACGCGGTCCATGTCGATGTGATGGGGCGATTTGATCGCGGCGAGCGCGGCGTCTTTGGTGATCTCGTGGAGTTCGATCCGCTTGGGATCCTCGAGCTTGAGCAGCTCCGCCAGGTGCCACGCGATGGCCTCACCTTCGCGATCCGGGTCAGTTGCGAGGTAGACTTCGCTCGCGCTCTTGACCGCGCTTTTGAGCTCTTTGATAACGTCGCCCTTGCCCTTGATCGTTAGATATTTGGGCGCAAAATCGTTGTCCACGTCTACGCCGAGCGTGCTTTTGGGCAAATCGCGCACGTGCCCGACGGACGCCTTGACCACGTACCGCGGCGGCAGAAACTTCTTGATCGTTCGCGCCTTGGTCGGCGACTCCACGATGATCAGGGGCTTTTTCACGGGGTTCAGTATACTCCCGGGGTCAAGGTCCCGGCAAACCTTTCGTCCTGAGCTTGTCGAAAGATCGGGGGCTACGCGTACGCGCACGCGTGCGCGTACGCGTGCGCGCACGCGTGCGCGATTTGCATGATTACGCAAAATCCTTTATAGTGCGCTTAAAGCGCAGTGAGTGCGCTGTCCAAGTAACGCTGTTCGTCCCCAGGGGGGACGAGGAGGAATGAATGGACTCCGATACCATGATGAACGGCGAGACGATGGCCGAGGCTAAGAAGCCAAAGCGTCGTAAGCGCCGTAAAAAAGCAGCCGTGGCCAAGAAAGCGGTCGGCGGACGCAAGAAAGCAACGCGCAAGAAGGCTACCCGTAAGAAGGCCGGCGGACGTAAGAAGGCCACGCGTAAGAAGGCCGGCGGACGCAAGAAGGCCGCGCGCAAGAAAACCGGCGGACGTAAGAAAGCCGCGCGCAAGAAAACCGGCGGACGTAAGAAGGCCGCACGCAAGAAAACCGGCGGCCGCAAGAAAAAGGCCGGCGGACGCAAGAAGGCCGCTGGGCGGAAAAAGACCGGCGGACGCAAGAAGGCCCGTAAGAAAAAAGCCTAGCGTTTGACGAGCTCATCACCCGAGCTTTTAATGAAGGCGGACGACTATCGTCCGCCTGATTTTTTTCTCGGTAGCCGCGCGATGCGGCTGAAGGTTCGGAGCACAGGATGTGCGATCGGCCGCGGGCCGACCGAATCGTCTAAGCCTGGTTTAGTACGGCAGGGCCATTTACTAAACTGGGCGCGGCGCCGTTGTGCTCCTCGACCCAATGACATGCCGTGAAATGGCCGCCGCCGTAGTCGGTGAAGGCGGGATCTTCGACCCGGCAACGCTCAAACGCCAGCGGGCAGCGCGTGTGAAAGCGGCAGCCCGACGGCGGATCGACCGGCGAGGGAATGTCTCCGGTGAGCACGATCCGCTTGCGCCGGCGCTCCGCGGACGGATCGGGAATCGGAATAGCCGAGAGAAGCGCCTGCGTATACGGATGCAGCGGCCGCTCGTAGAGATCATCGCGCGAACTGAGCTCGACGATCTTGCCGACGTACATCACGGCCACGCGGGTCGAGATGTGGCGCACCACCGAGAGGTCGTGCGCGATAAAGAGATAGGTCAGGCCGAGCTGTTGCTGCAGGTCCTCGAGCAGATTGATGACCTGCGCTTGAATCGAGACGTCGAGCGCCGAGACAGGCTCGTCGCAGACGATAAATTTGGGGTCGACCGCAAGCGCGCGAGCGATGCCGATGCGCTGACGCTGGCCACCCGAGAATTCGTGCGGATAGCGGTTGGCGCTGTACGGGCGCAGACCAACGAGCCGTAACAGCTCTTGGATCCGTTCCTGCGTCGCCTTTCCCGTGGCGATGCCATGAATCCGCAGCGGCTCGCCGATGATCTCGCCAATCGTCATGCGCGGATTGAGCGACGCGTATGGGTCCTGGAAGATGATCTGAATCTGACGGCGCAGCCGCCGGATGTCGTTGGAGCGCATGGTCGTGATCTCGGCGCCGTTGTAGCGAATCGAACCGCCCGTCGCCGGGAGCAGATGGAGCAGCATGCGCCCGATCGTCGTCTTGCCCGACCCGGATTCGCCCACCAAGCCGAGCGTTTCGCCGGCGGCGATGTCAAAACTGACGCCGTCGACTGCTTTAACGTCGGCGACGTGCCGCGAGAGCAGCCCGGCGTGAATCGGAAAGTATTTTTGGAGGTCGCGTACCTCGACTAGCGACATGGCGCCTTTCCGTCGTACAGCCAGCAGCGCGCCTCGTGTCCGCCTTCAAATTCGTACAGCGCGACCGGTTGCGCGCAGATCGGCATGCGCTCGTCGCAGCGCGGCGCAAAAGCGCAGCCCTTCGGAAGGCGAAGCAGATTGGGCGGTTGCCCTTTGATCGGCTGCAGCCGGCGATGCGTACTGTCGTCCAAACGCGGGAGCGAGGCGAGCAAACCTTGGGTATACGGCATCTTCGGTTCGCCGAAGATCTGGTCGGCGGTTCCATATTCCACCAAGTTGCCGCCGTACATGACCAGTACGTTTTTGCAAACCTCGGCCACCACGCCTAGATCGTGGGTGATCATGATAATCGCCGCCCCGGTCTCGGCTTGCATCTCGTTCATCAGCTCAAGAATCTGTGCTTGGATCGTAACGTCGAGCGCGGTTGTCGGCTCGTCGGCGATCAACACTTGCGGATTGCACGAAAGCGCCATGGCAATCATCACGCGCTGACGCATGCCCCCGGAGAACTGGTGCGGGTAGTCATCGATACGCTGTTCCGGCGAGGAGATGCGCACTTTCTTGAGCATCTCGATGGCTTTGGCGCGCGAATCCGCGCGCGAATATCCCAGGTGGAGCCGCACCGCCTCGGCGATTTGGTCGCCTACGGTGAGTACCGGATTCAAGCTGGTCATCGGATCCTGAAAGATCATTGCGATCTTGTAGCCGCGGATCTTGCGCATTTGGGCTTCGCTCTTGGCGGTCAGATCTTCGCCTTCAAACATGATCCCGTCACTGGCAACGGCGGCGTTGCGCGAAAGCAGGCGCATGATCGAGAGCGCTGTCACCGACTTTCCCGATCCCGATTCGCCGACGATGCCGAGCGTTTCGCCGGCTCGGAGCGCAAACGACAGACCGTTGACGGCCGTTACTGGACCATCCTCCGTACGAAAGGTCGTGCGGAGGTTGCGGACATCGAGCAAGGCGCTCAGACGGAGTGCCCCCCAACATAGGTACCGGTGCGCTCGCTGAAGTCGCCGTTGGTTGGAATTGAGGCGCGAGGAGGAAGCATAGCCGTTGCTCTGTGACCGACGAGCAACGATGAGTCCAGCCAACGGCGACTCAGCCCTTTGGGTTGCGAGCGTACCGCTACCTGTGCTGGGGGCACTAGATCCCCGTTAGTGAGAGAATGAAGCCGCTGAGCACGAACACAACGGCGGCAAAGCCGGTGACCCGCTTGAGCTGTTCGTCGGCGCCCATGCGTCCATAGGCCGATTCGACTCGGCCGCCGATGGTGCCCGAGAGTCCCTCTTGCTTGGTCGTTTGCACCGCAAGCAGCACCACGAGCGCGATTGCCGCGATGACGAAGACGCCGGCGATACCGTGGGTTAGCCAGGCGGCATGCGCCTGCAACGCCGTCTGCGGCATAGCTGCCGGGGGCGGCGCGAGTTGGACGGGAACCGCTTTAGCGGCAGCCGGAACCGCTTTAGCGGCAGCGGCGAACAAAAAGGTCAACGATGTATCTCCTGATGCGGGTCGAGCGCGCGCGCGAGCCGCTCCGCGATTGCTTGTGCGGAGAGTCCGAAGAGCGCGCGTTGACTGGGCTGGGAGTCGTGGTGCACCAGGACGTCGGCGACGCCGACGCGCTGCACCCGGACCGGGAGGCCCAAATCCGACACCCTCTCTACGACCGCCGACCCGAAGCCGCCTGCGAGCGAGTGTTCCTCCAGAGTAAGGATCAGTTCATGACCTTCGGCTAGCTCGGCCAGAAGCGCCTCATCGACCGGCTTGGCAAAGCGAGCGTTGACCACGGTCGGGAGCCGATCGGAGCGCCCAAACTCACCGCTGGCCAGCAGTTCATAGGCGTCCAGCGCGACATCGACCGTATTGCCGAGCGCGAGGATCGCGACACCGGTGCCCTTGCGCAGCACCTCGGCTTTTCCGTGCTCGATCGGCGCCACGGGATCGCGGTGCCGGCCGCTGGTCGATCCGCGCGGATAACGCATCGCGATTGGGGCGTTCCGAGCGAGCGCGTGCGCCAGCATCGGCAGCACTTCGTCTTCGTTGCGCGGCGCCATCACCGACATATTGGGCAGCGTGCGCAGGTAGGCGATGTCGTACAGCCCCATGTGCGTCGGACCGTCATCACCCACGAAGCCGGCGCGGTCGAGGCAGAACACGACCGGAAGATTCTGCACGCACACATCGTGCACGACTTGATCGTAGGCGCGCTGTAAAAACGTAGAGTAGATCGCGCAGACCGGCTGCAAGCCGTTGGTCGCAGCGCCGGCGGCCATGCAGACCGCGTGCGCCTCGGCAATGCCGACGTCGAAGAACCGCTCGGGGAATTGCTTGGCGAATTTCGAGAGTTTCGTGCCGTCGGGCATCGCCGCGGTAATCGCGATCACTTTGGGATTGGCTTGCGCGAGTTCGATCAACGCTCCCGCGAAGACGTCGGAAAAGGTCGGTCGTGCATCCGGTTTGATTTCGAGCTTGCCGTTCTCGACGTCGAAGGCGCTCGAAACGCCGTGGAATGTGCGCGAATCTTTCTCGGCCGGCTCGTAGCCTTTGCCTTTGAGGGTGCGCACGTGCAGCAGAACCGGGCGATCGATGCCTTTGGCCGTTTCCAGCGCGTCGATCAGCGTGTCGATGTTGTGACCGTCGAATGGACCCAGATAGCGGAAGCCCAGCTCTTCGAAGATGACCGCCGTCTTTTCCGAAGGCGCGACGAAACGCATCGCACCCATCTCGGCACTGGCGAACGCCTTGCGTGCCGCCCCGCCGAACGGAATGTGTTCGAACACATCTTTGGCTCGTTCGCGCACGAAGTTCGCGAACGGCTTGGTGCGCAGCACCGAGAGATACGAAGCGATCGAGCCCACGTTGGGCGCGATCGACATCTCGTTATCGTTGAGGATGACGATGAAATTTGAATCGAGCTGGCCCGCGTTGTTGAGCGCCTCATAGGCAAGGCCGCCGGTCAGCGCGCCGTCGCCGAGCACCGCGACGACCGTTTCGTCGCTTCCGGACAGATCGCGCGCAACGGCCATGCCGTAGGCGGCCGAAACCGATGTTGACGCGTGTCCCGCCCCGAACTGGTCGTAGGGCGATTCGCTGCGCATGGAAAACCCGGAAATGCCGCCGCCTTTGCGCAGCGTGTGAAAGCGATCGCGCCGCCCGCTCAGGATCTTATGGACGTAGGCTTGGTGCGAAACGTCCCAGACGAGCTTATCGCTCGGAAGATCGAGCACGCGGTGCAGCGCAATCGTCAGCTCGACCACGCCTAGATTTGGCGCAAGATGCCCGCCGTTGCGCGAGCACGTGACTACCAGCATGTCGCGAATCTCGCGGGCGAGGACGTCGAGTTCGTCGCGCGAGAGCGCCTTGACGTCGGCGGGGGATTCGATGCGTTCGATGACCATAATTGACCGGCGAGGGTTCGCCGGGCCTTAAGGGGATTCCGGCCAGGGAAGCCCAAGGAAGCCCTGGATGTATGACCCCCTCCAAGAGATCGTCCCGATCAAGAATCGGAAGGCCTGGCGTGATCTCGCGCGGATCCTCTCGACGATCTTCAATCCCTTCTTGACCGCGCTCGCGCTCTTCGTGATTCTCGCGCACGCGAGCGGCCGCGGAACCGTCGATTTCTGGTGGCTGCTCTTTCTCTCGACGTTCTTCACCTCGATCGGACCGATGCTCTACGTCTTCTGGCTCTACGGCAGCGACCGGATCTCGGATCTCGACATGTCGGTGCGCCACGAACGTGAGGCCGTGTTCGGCGCATTCGTCGTCTTCTATCTTCTCGGCACGGTCGCGCTGTGGATGGTGCACGCCCCGCGGATGATGATCGCGGCGATGGCCGCCTATACGCTCTCAACGTTGATTGTGCAGTACATCACGCGCTATTGGAAGATCAGCACGCACGCGATCGGCATCACGGCGCCCCTGGTCGCGCTCACCTTGCTCTACGGAAACCAAACGTTGCCCTTTCTCATCCTCATTCCGATGGTGTGCTGGGCGCGCGTCTACCTCAAAGCGCACACTGTTCTGCAGGTGATCGCCGGCGCCGCGTTGGCAACAGTATCGACGATCCTCTTCTTCCACATCTTCCATGTTGGGACTCCGCTGGAACTGGCGGCTACCCATGGATGGTTCCTCAGTCCGGCGAATAGCCCGAAATCATGATCTCCACGCGCGAGGACGAGCTCTTCGACCGCTTTAATGCAAGCATCGCAACCGCGGTCGATGCGGTCCGTCAGGCGTCGGAAGCCGTCGCGGCGACGGCACAAGAGCAAACCACGTTGATGGTCGCGCTTTCCGACACGGCCGGAACGCTTGCGTCAGCCTCGCGTGAAACCGCCGAGCGGCTGCAAAGCGCGCAGTCATCGGCGCGCGCCGCAGCGTCGGACTTAGGAAACTCCTTCGAGGTCGTCGAGAATCTCCTCACCTCGGTCCAGCAGCTCGCCGAACTCTCCGCCGATACCGCCACCGCCATGGACGACTTTGGCCGGCTCATGAGCGAGATCGGACGGATGACCGAATTCGTCGAGGACGTAAGCGACGAAACACAACTGCTCGCGCTTAATGCGGCAATTGAAGCCGCGCGCGCCGGGCAACATGGTTTAGGCTTTGCCGTCGTCGCCGGCGAAGTCGGCCGTCTCGCAAAGACGACGAACGAGTCGACCACGGCGATCAAGACGCTCGTCGTCGAAATTCAGCGCGAAGCCGAAGCGACGATTCAGGCCGTGCGCGCCAACGCCGAACGTTCGGCCGCGTCGACGCCGCTCGCGGATGTCGCGCGCAGTTCGCTCGCCGAAATCGCCGAACTCGCCGCCGATCTCTCGGTCACGATCGACCGCGCAGTGGTCAGCGGCCGCGATCACAGTCAGGCGGCCGAACAAATGCGCAAATCGACCGACGGCCTTGCCAACGTCGCGGCCGCGCAAGGACGTGAAGCGCTGGAATCCGCCTTTGCAACGCAGCGCCTCGCCTATTACGGCGCCGAAATCGAATATATCTCGCGCTCGCGCAACGCAGTCAAGAGCGATCACACGACGATCAAGATTGCGACCCTCCTGCCGCCCGGCTACCCGCCGTCGCGCGCATGGGAGTTTGTCGCGCAACGCGCGCTGGAGCTCTCCGAGGGACGCCTGCGCTTCGAACTGGAGATCCCGTTCACCGGCGGCAACGAAATGGAAGCGCTGTTGCGCGTGCGTTCCGGCGACCTCGACATGGTCAGCGTGACGACCTATGTTGCCGGCGCGCTGGTACCTCTTGCGCAGTTGCTCGATCTGCCGTTCGTCTTTCCGGACCGCGAGTCGGCACATCGGCTGCTGGACGGTCCGCTCGGCGAGAACATCCTGCAGTCGTTCGAATCGTTCGGCCTGCATGGCTTGGGCTTTTTCGAAAACGGGATGCGCCACTTCAGCAACAGCCTGCACCCGATTCGGCGGCCGTCGGATATGCGCAAGATGCGCGCGCGCATCCAGGACTCGGTCGTCTATCTCGCACTGATGCACGCGCTCGGAGCGTCGCCCAAGGTCATCCCCTTTGGCGACGTTTACCGTTCGCTGCAAAGCCACGAGGTCGACGCGCAGGAAAATCCGCTCGCTAATACGCTCGGTGCGCGGCTCCACGAAGTGCAGCGCTATCTCTCGCTTACCGCGCACACCTATAACACCCAGATCGTGCTCGGGAATATCGAGCGCTGGCGCTCGCTCACGCCACAAGACCGCGAGATCATCGAACAAGCCTTCCGCGAAGCGACCGTGTATCATCGCCGCGTGTCCGGCGACGACGATCAACACGCTCTTGCCGAGCTGCGCAAGCACCTGGAGGTTCACGAGCTGCAGCCCGACGAGCGAGAGGATTTCGTGAAGACGTCACGCTTCGTCTGGGAGCGCATGGAGCCGCTCTTCCCCACCGACGTCTACCGCTTGCTGCTCAATCGCAACCTCGAGACGTGGCACCCGCGCGTCAATCTCGGCGCCCACGCGTCAACACATGGGTTCACGCTCAACGACATCGTGGAGTCGATCGATCGATCGGTCAATTCCGTGCGCGCAACGGGCGATAAGATCGGCACTCAATCGCGCTCGCAGATCTCGAGCCTCAACGCGCTTTCGCAGCAATCGATGACGTTGAGCGCTTCGAACGAGAAGCTCGGCAAAGATTTCTTGGCGCTCGGCGATCGCTTCGAACAGGTCGCGCCACAGGTGCGGATCATGCGCGACACGGTCGGCGAGCTGATCGATACGATCAATGTCCTTTCGTCAATGGCGATCCAAAGCCGCAATGCACTGGATCAATTTGCCAAGTCGATGAAGCAGATCTTTAACATCATCAATCTCGTGCGCTCGGTTTCGGACAAGACGAATTTACTCGCGCTCAACGCGGCAATCGAAGCCGCGCGGGCGGGCGAACACGGCAAGGGCTTCAACGTCGTCGCGGGCGAAGTCCGTGGCCTGGCGGACAAGACCAAGGCGTCGACGCTGGATATCCGCAAAGTCTTGAGCGATCTGGAAGCGCGCGGAAAATCCGCCGCCGTTGCGATCGAAAACGGCGTTGCCAAGGCCGAGCATAGCGCGCGTCAGGCGCGCATGGCGCAAGAAGCCTTCGGGCGCATCGAACAATTTGCCAGCTCCGCGCAATTCACGCTCGAACAGGCCCAAGACGCGGCCAACGACGAGGCGCGCCGCTCTTACGCGATGTACGGCGACTATTCGCAAATGGCGGCACTGGTCGAGTCGCACGCACAAGATAGCCGCGCCGCGCTCAGCTCGACGGTCGAGCTCGAACGCCAACGCCGCGCATTGTTTAGCTAACCCTTGTCATCCTGAGGTGCGGCCCGAAGGGCCGCCTCGAAGGGCGAGAAATGCGGGTGACAAGAGCGGGTGTTAGTACTCCAGGAGGACGGGTGAGTGTTCTTCCATGATGCGGGCGACGCTGTCGCGGAAGCGCTCCGGATCGCCGCTGGTCACATAGCGCGTCGTTCCCGCTCCTGACGACGTTTCGTCGAGTTGCAAGAATTCCGCAAGTCGCGTGGCTTGGACGAACGCCGGATCGATCAACTCCACGCGATCGCCGAGCGCGGCGCGAAAATGCCTCTCCAACACGGGATAGTGCGTGCACGCGTAGACCACCGCATCGAGGTCCGGCGGAAGGGCTGCGCAGACTCGAGCGACGGCGTCGCGAGCCACAGCACTGTCGTGTAGCCCGGCCTCGACCAGCGGCACCAGTTCGGGTGCGGGAACTTCCCACACCTCGCCGTCGAGAATCGCGTTGCGGATGCGCCGGCCGTACGCGCCGGAACGCACCGTCGCTTCGGTCGCCACGACGCCGATGCGCTGCGCGCGGGAGTGCTGGAGCGCTATCGTGGCGGAATCGAGGAGATCGAAGACCTCGGCGCTCGTCGCGGGCCAGCCATGGGTGTCCGCAATCGCACACGAGGTGTTGCAGGCCATGACAACCGCCTCGACGCCGCGTTCGTCGAGCCACGCCAGATTGTTCTGCAACAACGCAAAGAGATCGTCGGGCGCGCGGCCACCGTACGGCACGTTCGCTTGATCGGCGAAATAAAGGACGTCGACATCCGGTAAGCGTTCGCGGACGCGCCGAAGCACGGTCAGGCCACCCAGGCCCGAGTCAAAGAGACCGACCACTACTGCGCGCTGCCTGCGACCGGATTCTGCTGTGCGTACTTGTCGATGCCGTCAGCGATAGCCTGGGCCATCTGTTGGCGCCAGTCGGAAGAAGCAAGCTTCGCGTAATCCGACGGATTGCTCAAAAACGCTGTCTCGACGAGAACCGACGGCATGTTCGCGTGTGAGGTTACATACAAATGACTTTTCACGATGCCGTCATCTTTGACGCCGAGGCCACTCATCGCAATGTCGCGATCCATAATCTGTGCCAGCTGCACGTCGATCGGCTTCGAATAGTACACGGTCGCGCCGTTCGGGCCGCTGTTAAGGTACGCGTTGCAGTGGATACTGACGAACAGCCGTGCACCGGCCTCATTGGCAATGTCATCGCGAGCCTGAAGCGCATAGGCGTCGACGTTGTCGTGGCCGATGCCGATTGCCTCTTGCGTGCTCCGCGGCGTGGGATCAACGTCGTGATCGTTCGTTCGCGTCATCTTGACCTGCCAGCCGCGCGCAACCAGAATCGCCTGCACGCGCTTGGCAAGATCCAGATTAAGAATGGCCTCCTGCAAGTCACCGTGCATCGATCCGCGATCGCTGCCACCATGACCCGGATCGAGCACGATCAACTTGGGATTGGTCGGCACGTAGGTTTGCGGACCGAATTTCCAGCCGCTCTGATCGCCGGTCGCGCCGTATTCATCCGCCGGAACGGGCGTCACCAGCGTCTGCGGTTCGCTCGCCGAGACGACGGCGCCGATCGAGCCCGTGCCGCCGCGCGGCGCGGTATCAGCAAGCATTCCGGTTCCAACGTTCACGCTGATTCCCGTCGCCGCGGGAGAGACGTCGAGCGCATTATCGTCGGCTAGCGAGAGCGCGATGCGGACGGTCTGCGGATCGATCTGCCGCACGCGTAGCGCGACGAGCGGATTTGTTTCGGCTTGATCTTGTGGACCG
>Ga0302177_10000567_pt1 | contig 28367 bp, 21 predicted proteins | sample I_Palsa_E1_2_FD_198780 | JGI IMG/M metagenome (GOLD analysis project Ga0302177, IMG submission 198780) | Peat permafrost microbial communities from Stordalen Mire near Abisko, Sweden - I_Palsa_E1_2 | ecosystem: Environmental > Terrestrial > Soil > Palsa > Peat permafrost | place: Sweden... | reverse complement strand
GACAAGGACTTTAACGTTCCGCTGATCGGCAGCGAGCAGATGTATCAGGCGCTGCGCGCCTTGGGGGTGCCGACTGAGCTCGTCATTTACCCGGGCGAGCATCACGTATTCTCGCGACCGACGTTTTTGAAGGATCTTGCCGAGCGCATGTCCGTGTGGATCGACCGTTACATCGCGCATTGATGGACCTATGGGTCGGGGGCTCTGCCGCCCTGCCATCGGTGTGCCGCACGCACCTAAAGGGGTTGCCAACATGCATAGAGTAGCCGCGTCAGCCGTAATGCTGGTCTTGCTCTCCTGTCCGACTGTTTTCGGGCAAGACGCCATGCAATATGGGCTAAAGCATTTGAAGGTCCTCGCTGAGGACCAGAGAGTCCGTGTCGTACGGTACGCGCCGAAGAGAGGCGATAAAACGCCAATCCATTCCCACCCTCAGATGGTGGTGTATGTAGTCAAAGGCGGCAGGGTCAAATTTACGCTGCCTGACGGCAGCACCAAAGTTACGGAATTCAAGACCGGTGAGGTCATATTGAGGGCGCCGGTTACGCATTCGGATGAGGCACTCGACGACGTGGAAGCCATTCTCGTGGAACTCAAACAGTAGTTGACAAGATCAGCCTCAGCTCGGGGTGGTCACGTAGTCGTGGTCATCAATACCGCGATTCGTGCGGTCGGTCATGTAGAGAGTTGCAACAAAACTGACGACCGCGCACGCGCTCAAATAGAGCGCGATCGAGTAGCCGGAATGATAGCGGGAGAATAAAGCGGTCGCGATCAGCGGCGCCGGCCCGCCGGCAAATACCGAGGCCAGCTGATATCCGAGCGAGGCCCCCGAGTAGCGCAGCCGTCCCTGGAACGTCTCCGCAATGAGTGCAGCCTGCGGGCCGTACATCAGGTCATGAGGAACGAGTGACACGGCAATTGCGAGAAACACCAACGGTGGAGAGCGGGTGTTGAGGAGCGCAAAATACGCGAACGCGTAAATGGCGGTCAGCACGACCCCTGTCAGATAGGTGCGCTTGCGGCCAAAATTGTCAGACACGTAACCGAATAGCGGATTCGTGATGCACGACACCGTCGCGGCGATGAGCAGCGCGGTGAGCAGAAAATCGCGTGACACGCCGAGCACGGACGTCCCGTATGAAAACACGAACGCCGTGAAAATGTAGAACGGCGCCTGTTGCCCGGTGCGCGCCAGGGCGGAGAGCAGTATTTCCTTCGGGTGATTGCGAATCACCTCAAGAACCGGTTGGCGCGCGAGTTTATTGGCGGCGGACAAGGCGGAAAACCGCGGCGTCTCGAGGATGCCCAGGCGGATATACAAGCCGACGCCGACCAGCACGATGCTGATCAGGAACGGGATGCGCCAGCCCCACCCCAAGAATGCCTCGCCGGACATCCTGCTGAACAGCAGCACCACAAAGGTCGCGAAGAAGAGGCCGACCGGCAGGCCGAGCTGCGGCATCGAGGCGATGAAGCCGCGATGCTTGTCGGTGCGGCCCCACTCCATCGCGAGCAGCACCGAGCCTCCCCACTCGCCCCCGACTCCAATGCCCTGAATGAAGCGCAGCACCGTGAGCGTAATGGCTCCCCAGATCCCAATGACCGCATACGACGGAACCAGCCCGACCAGAAAGGTCGCAACGCCCATCACGATTAGAGTAACGATCAATGTTGACTTGCGACCGATACGGTCGCCGTAGTGACCGAAGATCGCGGCGCCGATCGGCCGCGCCAGAAACCCGACGAAGTAGATTGCGAACGCCTGCAGGGTGCCTACCAGCGGCACGGACTTTGGGAAGAAGAGCTTCGCAAACACCAGCCCCGTCACCGAGCTGTACAGCAGAAAGTCGTACCATTCGATCGCAGTGCCGACGGTGCTCGCCAGCACCGCGCGCCGCAGCTGTATCCGATGCTCCAGTTCGGTGAGATTTGACATGGCCGGTCATCCTTTTTATACGTGAGCTGCCAGTGACCCCGCCCGGCGGAAGGTAAAACCCGCCGCAACTTGCGCGTGTCTTTGGAGACGCCAGACTTCTATGCCTTGTTGCCGGTCTCGATTATAGGCAACCGTGCCATTTTCCCCAACAACACGTTTGCCGGGGCGAAGCATCCGGGGTCAAGCCGTCGGTTTCATGCGTATGGACCCGGTTTACCCGCCATATGAACCTCGACAGGCGAATGTGACAAACTGGAAGAATGCGAAGGTTTCCTGAGCTTTGGCTGCTCGAGGCAGGAGCGGCTGGATTTTATGAGCGAGCGTGCAACCCCATGAGCAAGGAATCCGCGGGCACTTCGACGCCATGACCGGGATGACCCAGTACGAGGGTCAAGCGCCAAACGCCGCCCCACGAGCGGCCTGGGGCGAGCCTGCGCCTGCGAGTCCTTTGGTCGTGCGCGCTTATGCCGGCCTGGCTGCGTGTGCGGACGAGCACGAGCGCATTGCGGCGACTGCACATCTAATTCTGGCAATCTTCGATGACTTCTATGCGCAGCTGTGCGAATACCCGTATCGGGCCAAGCGCGCGTTCGAGACCATGGACACGCACGCATCGATCCAAATCAGCCAGGAGCGCCTGGGACTCTACAGCCGCTACATTGCCGAACACGGGCCGAAAATCCTCGCCGCATTCCCCGCACTGTCCAACAACTCGCGCTATTGGGACGAGCTGGATCAGCTGTTCGTCGCAATGATCGTCGATCGTTACGAAGCTGACACGGCATTCAGCTTTGCGCATTCGCTGCGCCGGAATATCGACCACGGTATCTGGCAGCCGGTGGCCTACTCGTTTCCGCCCCCGAGCAAACGCCGCGCGTACTCAATGGCAGCCGTGCATCGGCGCCTGCCAGTGCCGGGCCGGATCGATGCGGCGCTGCTAGCGAGCGTCCTGCAGGTGCCCGGCTTCTCTGTTGCGTTCAGAGACCTGCAAGGCGATGCGGAGAAAATGCGCCAACGGCTCGAGGAGCTGCTTTACCGCAACGCCGCGGCGACTGCTGTGCCGGTATGGCTGGACGTCGTCGAGGCCGGCTTTTTCCGCGACCGGACGGCGTTCCTGGTCGCCCGCTGGGTGCTGCACGACGGCAGCTTTGTGCCCTTCGTCGTTGCGTTGCTCAACAGCGCCGCGGGCATCTACGTCGACGCCGTTCTGCAGCAGGTCTCGGACATCCACAATCTATTCAGTTCGGCGCTCGCCAATTTTCACGTAACCACCCGGCTTTACTATCAGACTTGCGTGTTTCTTTTCAGTCTCATGCCACGTCGACCTCTGGGACACCATTACTCGACCATCGGGTTCAATCATGTCGGCAAGGTGGCTATCCTGAATGAGATCGTCGCGCAGATGCAGCAGAGTGGACAGAAATTTCGCCGCTCGCCGGGTATGCCCGGCACGGTCGCGCTGGGCTTTACCTTCGACGCCTGCTCCTACCACCTGAAGGTCATTCGCGACCAGCCCACCTCAACATACAAATGGGGCGCTTTTCCGGGCGTCGCGGCGGTGTTGGACAAGTATCGAGTGGTCCACGAGATTAACCGCGCCGGCAGCATGCTCGACAACGTGATGTACTTCAACCTCCGGCTGGATCGCGATATGTTTGAACCCGCGCTGCTGGAGGAAATCTGCCAGCAGGCCGCTGGCAGCGTTCAATTGGAGCGCGACGGGATCTTCGTGCGCTCGCTGATCGCGCAATTGAAGATCGTTCCGTTACCCGTGTACCTCGAGAGGGCGAGCGACGAGGAAGCACGCGCCGTGATCGTGAGCCTCGGGCATTGCATTCGGAACAACGCTGCCACGAATATTTTCAATAAAGACCTCGACTGCAGAAACTACGGTGTCGGGCGGTACGGCCGCGTGTTCCTGTTCGATTACGATGCCGTCGAGAAGCTGACCGAGGTGAAGATCCGCACCAATTCAGACCGTGAGCCCGGCGAGGAGAGCCTGCCGACCTGGGTGTTCGAAGACGGCGTCATTTTTCTGCCCGAAGAACTGGAGTACGGGCTGCAGCTGCGGAACGACCATGCGCGCCGCTGCTTCCGTGTGGAGAACTGCGATCTTCTGGGCGTTGGTTACTGGCTGGAGGTGCAGGAGAAGCTGCAGCGCGGCGAGGTTCCGGAGTTGAGGATGTACCCGGACAGTACCAAGCTCGCAAGCGACCTGCCTTGAAAGCCGGGATGCAACCTCTGCGGCCTTGCATGCCGCGTCAGATACCACCGCTCCTTGAGTTCCGCAGATTGGTGGTCGCTAAGCTACAGACAAGCTCCGCTCTATTGGCACCGCGTCAGTGGGAAGCCGCCACCGCTCGTTCTATCCGAGAAAGTCGCAGTAACGGTCGACGTGGGAGGCGAGATCAAGAGTGTGCTGGCGCGCCAAGCGCTCGGCAAGTTCCGTGTCGCGCCGTTCCAATGCCTCGATGATCTTCAAATGATCGATGATTGAACGTGAGGCGCGATCGCTTTGTGTGATCGTGGCGCGACGGATGGCGCGCACGTGCAGCAGCAGGTTGCGCGTTTCTTCGATGATGGTCTGCGACCCGCCCAGGCGGATCACCTCGGTATGAAAGGCAATATTGGCATCGGAGTATTCGCACAGGTGTTCAGACGGCGGCGAATTCTGGAACTCGTCGAACAAATGACGCAGTTTGGCAATCTCCGCATCGGTTGCGTTCAGCGTGGCAAGTCGCGCCGCCATCGATTCGAGCGCGGCCCACACCTGGATCATTTCAATGATCTCGCGCTTTGACTTGCGCACGATGTAGATGCCGCGCCGCGGGATGGTGCGGATAAATCCTTCCTGCTCGAGGAGCGACAGCGCTTCACGAATCGGCGTGCGGCTGACGCCCAGCGCCGTCGTCAGCTGCCGCTCATCCAGCCTCAATTCCTGCTGCGGGTCGTAAATATCGGTATCGGCGATCGCGCTCTTCAGGCGCGCGTAGGCCTGATCACGCAGGCTCTTCGCGTTGAGCGGTGCCAGTACCAGAGGGGCCGTATTCGATGCGCGCTGGAAAATACTCGCGATGGTGTTCATAAGGCGCCCCCAACGGCTGGTTCATTCACCGCACCGCTGCGGCTCTTCAGGCCGAGACAGCGGCTGCCAGAAGTGCTCAACGGCGTAGCGCCTGCCGGCCTGCCTATGCCGGCTCGCGTCCGCCACGCACGGTGACACCGGCAAGCAGAAATCGGACGCGCCGCGCACGACAAAGTGACAGGAGAGATACATGGGCAACGCAGATTCGGTGAGCAGCTCCAGCGCATCGCACCGTCTGAGATATATTAGATTATTAAGGGTTCGCGGCGTCATTTTCGTGAACTGCCCCTGCAGACACGCTCCGAATATCGAAGCAGGTAAGAATTTCATACCGTGCCGGGAGTGACGTAAACAACTGTTTCTTAATTGATTTTGCCGCTCTGCGCTGCAATCGCGGCCGTACCCTTTGCGTCTGTGCCAAGGCAGAATACACCGCCAGCATAGAGGATTTGCCGCGACTTGACAGGCAAAGATTTAAAAATATATGGTATACCAAGGGGAGGATCATAAGATTGGTGCACGTCTGAACTGACGACTTTTTGCGTTAAGTTGAGGGGGAAATCCTGTGAGCGAGTCTCCGCGCGTTCGCATCTTCTGCGAACCAGCCAGCGCCCTGTCGCGCCCCCGACCAGATTGCCCTGCGCTCCATTGATATCCGATGTCTGCGTGGACTACCTGCGGGGCCAAGTCGTCGTTGACGCGCCTTGCGCGCGCGCGCCGACAGTGGCTTCGGGGTCGCGTGATTTCTGCAGATAATTCACCGGACCTGGCCGACGCTCCAGCGCCCAACCGCCGCGGTGTCGCGCAGCCACGACGCAGCGCGTCCTGCGCGATCACCTGAGGCTACGGATTTTCCGCATCTGCCAACGTCAATTCGCCTGTGTATAGGACAAAAATAAGGGGAATGACATGAGTGCAAGTCCCAATTCGGTGCGGGTCAAACGCTCGGCGTTGGCAAATCCGTGGACGCAGCTGATCATCGGGGTCATCTGCATGGCCTGCGTCGCCAACCTCCAGTACGGATGGACGCTGTTCGTTAATCCCATTGATGCCAAATACCACTGGGGGCGCGCCGCGATCCAGGTCGCCTTTACCATTTTTGTGCTGATTGAGACTTGGCTCATTCCAATCGAGGGTTACCTTGTCGACCGTTTCGGCCCGCGCTGGATCGTCATCGCAGGAGCACTGCTCGTTGCCGTCGCGTGGGTCATCAATTCAGGGGCAAGTTCGCTGCCGGCGCTCTACTTCGGCGCCGCGCTCGGTGGCATCGGTACCGGTTGCGTTTACGGCACGTGCGTAGGCAACGCGCTCAAGTGGTTTCCCGGCCGGCGGGGCCTCGCTGCCGGGATCACTGCCGCAGGGTTCGGCGCAGGCGCTGCCATCACAATCGGCCCAATCTCGAAAATGATCAATTCGGCAGGCTACGAGCAGGCGTTCCTGACTTTTGGACTGATCCAGGGCGCCATCGTGTTCGTCATGGCTTGGGGCATGCTAGTCGCGCCGCCACAGCTTGTGGCGATGAAGGTCAGGGCGAATCAGACCGGACACGGCTATTCACCCACGGAGGTGCTGCGCAGCCCGGTGTTCTGGGTGATGTATGTGATGTTCGTGCTGGTCGCCGCGGGCGGCCTGACGATGGCGGCGTCGATGGCCCCCATTGCCAAGGACTTCAAGATCGAGAAGATCCCCGTCGAGCTCTTTGGCCTGGCGATGCCCGCGCTGGTATTCGCTTTGGCGCTCAACCGGATTTTTGACGGCGTAGGCCGCCCGTTTTTCGGATGGCTGTCGGACCGGATCGGTCGGGAGTTCACGATGGCCCTCGCATTCACGATTGGCGCCGCAGCGCTCTTTACGTTGAGCCAATCGGGCACGAACCCGACCGTGTTCGTGCTGGTCACCGGGCTCTACTTCGGAGTCTACGGTGAAATCTTCAGTCTCTTTCCTGCAACGCAGGGCGACACTTTTGGCGCCAAATACGCCGCGGCCAACGCCGGTATGCTCTACACGGCAAAAGGGGCGGGCGCGCTGCTGGTTCCCATAGCGGCTGCCATCGCAAAGTCCCGGGGCTGGGGCTCGGTCTTCATGATTGCGATGGCCTTCAATCTCGCCGCAGCGTTTCTCGGCCTGGCGGTGCTGCGGCCCATGCGCATGCGGCACTTCGCTTCCGGCCCTGCCGCGGATTCTTTACCGGTCGGCGGCATCGGCGGCCCGCGAACAACGTGAAATCCGGGATCGCGCCAGCTGATATCGCCAGCGCCGCGACTGGATTCCCCAGGCAGGAGGCGATATGGCGAGCGTAAATCCCGTGCCCATGCAGGCGAAGCCGACTACCGCTGAAGACACGTTGCAGCGCAAAAGCCGCGAAGCGGGCGTGGCATCGGGCGGCCATCTGGTCGCCAAGGCGCTTAAGAACGAAGGCGTCGATACAATCTTTACTCTGTGCGGCGGCCACATCATTGACATCTATGACGGCTGCGTCGACGAGGGTATCCGCGTCATCGACGTGCGCCATGAACAAGTCGCCGCGCACGCGGCGGACGGCTACGCGCGCCAGACCGGCAAGCTCGGCTGCGTCGTCACGACTGCCGGTCCGGGCTGTACGAATGCCGTGACGGGTATCGCTACCGCGTTTCGCTCCGAAAGCCCGGTCCTGCATATCGGCGGTCAGGGAGCATTGACGCAGCACAGAATGGGGTCACTGCAGGATTTGCCTCATGTTGAGATGATGACTCCCATTACAAAATTTGCCGCGACCGTCTCCAGCACCGAGCGCATTGCGGACATGATCGCCATGGCGGCGCGCGCCGCATTCAGCGGTGCTCCGGGCCCTGCGTACCTGGAGATTCCGCGCGACGTACTTGACCGCGAGATCGATCTTACGAAGGCGGTCATACCCCAGCCTGGCAAATACCGTGCTTCGACCCATTCGCTCGGGGATCCGCGCGACATCGAGAAACTGGCCGATATTCTGGTCGCTGCCGAGCGGCCCGCCATCCTCTATGGTCAGCAGGTGTGGACCGCGCGCGGCCAGGAGCAGGCGGTTGCACTCTTGCGCGCTCTCGATATTCCCGGCTATTTCAACGGCGCGAGCCGCGGTCTTCTACCCCCGGGTGATCCGCATCATTTTGACCGCACGCGAACCCAGGCCTTCGCCAATGCCGACGTGCTCGTGATCGTCGGCACGCCGTTCGACTTCCGCATGGGCTACGGCAAACGCATCAGCAAGGAGCTCACGCTGGTGCAGATCGACATGGATTACGAGACCGTCGGCAAGAATCGCGATATCAGCCTGGGTTTGGTAGGCGATCCGGGCGCAATTCTCGGCGCGGTCCTGCAGGCGGCATCCGGCCGCATGCAGAGCGCCAAGCGCCAGGCGCGCCAGCAATGGCTGCAGCAGCTTGGCGAGGCCGAGAAGGCTGCCACCGAAAAACTGATGCCGCTGTTCAAGTCGAACAGCACGCCGATTCATCCCTACCGCGTCGCCTGGGAGCTTAACGAATTCCTGCGTGACGATACGATTTACATCGGTGACGGCGGTGACGTGGTCACGATATCGGCACAAGCGGTGCGCCCGCGGCGTCCGGGGCAGTGGATGGATCCAGGTGCGCTCGGCTCACTCGGGGTCGGCACCGGCTTTGCGATCGCCGCCGGACTCGCACACCCCTCGAAGGAGGTCCTGTGCTACTACGGCGATGGCTCGTTCGGCATGACGGCCTTCGACATGGACACTGCCAACCGCTTTGGCGTGCCTTACATCGCGGTGATCGGCAATAACTCGGCGATGAATCAGATTCGCTATGGCCAGTTGTCAAAATACGGTGAACAACGCGGCAATGTCGGCAATCTTCTCGGTGACGTGCCCTTTGGCAAATTTGCCGAAATGCTGGGCGGCTACGGCGAGGAAGTGCGCGACCCGGCGCAGATCGCGCCGGCGCTGCAGCGGGCGCGCGAATCGGTGCGCCGCCTGCGACGCTCGGCGGTCATCAACATCTGGGTCGACCCGCGCGAATACGCACCCGGCACCAAGAATCAGACGATGTACAAGTAATTGGCGGTTGGAGCGTCTATGGGTAAGGCACTGGACGGGGTCCGCATTCTCGACTTCACGCATGTACAGTCGGGCCCGACCTGCACCCAGCTGCTTGCCTGGTTAGGTGCGGACGTCATCAAGGTGGAGCGCGCTGGCTCCGGCGACGTCACACGCGAGCAGCTGCGCGACATACCTGACGTCGACAGTCTCTACTTCACCATGCTGAACCACAACAAGCGCTCGATCACGCTCGATACCAAGAGCGCGCCCGGCAAGCAGATTCTGGAGAAGCTCGTGAAGAGCTGCGACGTACTGGTGGAGAACTTCGCACCTGGCGCACTCGACCGCATGGGCTTTACCTGGGAGCGCGTTCAGCAACTCAATCCACGGATGATCGTCGCGTCGGTGAAAGGCTTCGGACCGGGGCCCTACGAAGACTGCAAGGTGTACGAAAACGTCGCGCAGTGCGCGGGCGGCTCCGCATCGACCACGGGATTTGACGACGGGCCGCCTCTTGTTACGGGGGCGCAGATTGGCGATAGCGGGACCGGCTTGCACCTCGCACTTGGAATCGTTGCGGCGCTTTTCCAGCGCGACAAGACCGGCCGCGGACAAAAAGTACTCGCGGCTATGCAGGATGGCGTGCTGAACCTGTGCCGCGTCAAGCTGCGCGACCAGCAGCGCCTCGCTCGTACCGGTGTCATGCACGAATACCCGCAGTATCCCAACGGCCGATTCGGCGAGGCGGTGCCGCGCGCGGCGAACGCATCCGGCGGCGGCCAGCCGGGCTCCATCGTCAAGTGCAAGGGATGGCAGACCGATCCTAACGCCTATCTCTACTTCATCACTCAAGCGCCGGTGTGGCAGGAGATCTGCAAGGTAATCGGCAAGGAGGAGTGGATTACCGACCCCGACTATGCGACGCCGCGCGCACGCCTGCCGAGGCTCACCGAGGTATTCGCCGCCGTCGAGGCATGGACGGTCACGAAGACAAAGTTCGAAGCCATGGAGCTGCTGAACGAGCACGACATTCCCTGCGGCCCGATCTTGTCGATGAAGGAGCTTGCCGAGGAGCCGTCATTGCGGGCCAGCGGCACAATCGTGGAGGTTGACCATCCTACCCGTGGCAAACACCTGACAGTGGGGAACCCGATCAAGATGAGCGACAGCGCCACGCACGTGACACGCGCGCCGCTATTGGGCGAGCACACCGATGAGGTGCTGGCGGAACTGGGCTACGGGGAGCAGGACATCGCGGCTCTTCGAGCGCAGAAGGTGATCTGACGTGAACGCAGCATTGAAAACGACGCAGCCGGCCGAAACATGGATTGCCGTTCGCAGAATATTAAATCAAGCGCAGGCAGCAGCGACGCGCGCTGCCGGCTGGGTCTGCGAATCGATGGGCTGATACCACCACGATGATTTGGTTGCATTGCTGAAAGATTGTTAGACGAAATTGCGATGCCGCGAGGCGGCGTCGGGAACTGCCGCTGGGGCCGCAGAAGAAGCACGAAGGCGAACTAATTCGCACGCGCTGAAGGGGGAGTGTGCACAGATTTCCAGAGAGATCCGGGCGGTCGGCCGCAATGGTTCGGCCGATACGCCGCCGTACGCGAGAAGAACGACTAGAAAATTGATTCAACAATTCCGTTTCATGAGGAGGCCAAAATGCTTTACGTCAAAGTATACAAGCGTCTGCTGGTAGCGCTCGCCGCATGCGCCGCTACCTGCATCTTTGCCGGTAACGTCTATGCCGATGATACGAAGGCGGACGCTGCCGCGCTCAAGGAACAGTTGCGCATCATGCAGCAGCGCATCGAGGAGCTCAGCAGGCAGGTTGAAAGTCTCACGCAGAAGACCGAACACACAGAGGCCGTGGTGACAGCCCTGCCGCCGCCGCCGCCCCCAGTTGCGAAGGAAGCGCCCGCTGAACCTAAGTTTGAACAGTTCCTGAGGGGATTTTACGGCACGCTAGACGTGTCCTTCGATGACACGACGAAGGGTATCAACGGCCTTACCGCCTATAGCTACAGCCTCGTCAATCCCAACAACCCAAACTCCGGCTACGTTCAAGGACCCGCGAAGGGTACGCAGCAGGTCGGCATTCTTGGCTACATGCCGGCCTTCTCCACCAACAAGTCGTTCATCGGCTACCGCAATACCCACAAGATTGACGGCAGCGACTTTGACTTCCTGATCCAGGTCGAGACCGCGCTCTCGATCACCGCGTCGCCAGGACTCAAGACAACTTATACGCAGCAGTCGAATGTCGTCCAGGGCGCCATTGGTCTCGGTGACACCTTCCTTGGCATTCAGAACCAGCAATGGGGCAAGCTGAAGTTCGGCACGACCTATTCGCCGTACAAGAAGTCCACCGATCGGCTGAATCCGTTCTCCGGGATGCTCGGCGATTACGCTGTCGTCATGGGCAATACCGGGGGCGACAACCGCGTCGAGTTCGGCACGCGTCTCGACCACTCGGTCTGGTACGAGTCACCCGTGCTTGCCGACATGTTCAGCTTCGACTTGCTGGTCTCGCCGGGACAGAACCGCACCTTCGACAATGTCGTGCAGTCGGCCGGCTCGCCTGATTGCAACGGCGGCAACGAGCCGGGCAGCGGCAACCTGCTGCTCAACTGCGACGACGGCGGCTTCGGCGCGGCCTACAGCGCAGATTTCAAAGTCGAAGTCGGCGGCTTCTACGGTACGATTGCCTACGAGCTGCACAGAAATGTGAATCGCAACAGCGACGGCATCGGGTCGAACAACCCGATCTACGGCTACCTGCAGTCAATCAACAGTCCGCTGCTCGACTTCAATACCTTTAACTCATTGTCAGCGGAGTTCCCGGGCTACGCCAGCGTAGCCACGCCGCCTTACCTGACTGATATCGCCGACGAGTCGGCCTTCAAGGTCGGAGCGCAGTACGCGTTCCCATTCGGGCTGAGCATCGACGGTATCTGGGAGCATCTGCACCGCAGCGTTCCTGCGGACCTGGAATTTCAGAACGAGCGCCAGCGCGACGGCACGTGGGTGGCTCTGAGCCAGGAACTCGGGCTGAAGGACGAAGTAAGCGTGGGTTGGGCGCATGCCGGGAAGACGCCGGGGGATCCGGGCGGCCAGCATAATTACGATCCGCTCGCGCCCGCTGACACGGCCGACATGTACACGATTGCCTGGAAGCACAAGTTGGACAAGCAGCTGACCTGGTATCTCGATACCGCCTTGACCATCAACCATGGCAACGCGCACTACGATCTCGGTGCCGGCGGCCGAGGTCTAACAACCGACTGTCACGATGGCACCAACACGATCATCATCGATGGCAGTTCGGCAGGCCCCACGACCTGGGGTGGCTGCCGTGAACAAGGCTTCTCGACGGGCATCAATTACAAATTCTGACCGGCCGGGCGCAACGCCGGCGTTCGCTGCTCTTCGCCTGCTCGCCGGCTGATCGCGGGTTCGTCCCGCGATCAGCCGGCGGATGGGCGGGGCCGGCCTGCGGAGATTTTTGCGGCGCAAGCAGGGTTACGCTAAGGCAGCTGCTCAAGGTGCAACTGGACGTTCGCGGCTCGTCAGCTCACAAGGTGCTGCGGCGTGCCTGCGCACCACAGTTCAATATTGTCGATCAGCTGGTCGGCAAGAAACTGCATGGCGCCGTCCGAGGCCCAGGCGACATGTGGGGTTAGGATGAAATTCGTGCGCCGCACATCGAGGAGCGGATTGCCGTCACGCGGTGGCTCGACGGTCAGCACGTCAAATCCGGCACCGGCAATCAGCCCTTGGTCGAGCGCCTGAACCAGGGCTGCCTCGTCAACGAGGCCGCCACGTGCGGTATTGATGAGCAGCGCGTTGCGCTTCATCTTGCGAAAGGCTTCCAGATTGATGAGGTTGCGCGTCGCCGGCAGCAGCGGGCAATGCAGCGAAATCACATCCGCCTCGGCGAGCACCTGGTCATGCGGCGTGAAGGTCACGCCTTCCATTTTTGGCGGCGGATGGTCTGCGAAGAGCACGCGCATCCCGAAAGCCCGCCCAATCGCGGCTGTTGCCTGGCCGATCGCACCTTCGCCGATGATGCCGAGCGTGGCACCGTGCAGATCGCCGATGTCGTGCGTGAAGAAGCAGAACTGCTCGGAGCGCTTCCAGACACCGTTCTCGACATCCTGCCGATAGGCAAGGATATTGCGCCGCAGCGCCAGAATGAGCGCGAAAGCATGTTCCGGCACCGTGTGCACCGCGTAGTTGCGGATGTTTGCAACGGCGATGCCATGTTCTTTGCAGTACGCAACATCGACGACGTCATAGCCGGTTGCCGCTACCGCGATCAATTTGAGCTGCGGCAGTTGTTTGAGAGTGTCCGCCCGCAGCGGCACTTTATTGATGATCGCGATAGCCGCGCCCCGCAGGCGCGGCACGATCTCAGCGGCTGAGGTCTTTTCGTACTCGATGTATTCGCTCGCGCAGGAAGGCTTGCGCACTTTTGCCTTGAGCGATGCGCGGTCCAGAAACACCACGCGGTGCATCATGCCGCAATGCCGCGTGTCACCGTGCCCTTGGCCGCCGCAACTGGCGAGTGGCTGCGCCAGTAGTTCTGTGCAGCGGCTGCACCGCTGCCAGGTTCGATCTTTATGCCGACATCGAGCATCGCCATCTCGGCTCCGCAGATTGCTCCCAGCAGCATGAGCTCGTTGAGATCCCCCAGGTGACCGATGCGAAAGAGTTTGCCGGCGACCTTGGCGAGGCCCGCGCCGAGCGCCAGGTCATAGCGCTTGAACGCACGCGCGATGACGTCGGCGCCATTGATCCCCTCCGGGACCATGATGGCTGACACGGTATCGGAGTGCCATTTGGGAGCTTTGGCGCACAGCGTGAGCTTCCAGCCTTCGAACACCGTCGCGCGTACGCCACCTGCGAGGTGGCTGTGTCTGTGGAAAATGTTCTCCAAGCCTTCCTCGGCAATCATTGCCAGCGACTCGCGCAAGCCGTACATCATCGGCACCGAGGGGGTGTACGGGAAGTAGCCCGAGGCGTTGGCGTTCACCATATCGCCGTAGTCAAAATAGCAGCGCCGCGATGTTGCAGTTTTCGCCGCTTCGAGCGCCTTCTGACTGACGCAAGTCACGCCCATCCCGGCCGGCAGCATCAAGCCTTTTTGCGATCCGCTGACGCAGACATCGACTCCCCAGTCATCCATGCGAAAGTCGATGCTGCCAAGCGCGCTCACCGAGTCCACGAACAGCAGGGCCGGATGCTTGACGCTGTCCATCGCCTGCCGTATGGCAGCTACGTCGCTGGTTACGCCCGTGGCGGTCTCGTTTTGGCATACGAGCACGGCCTTGATCTTGTGCTGCTTGTCGGCGCTCAACGAAGCCAGGTAGCGGTCGACCGGCGCACCCTCGCCCCAGGGCGTTTCCAGAAGCTCGACCTCGTAGCCGAGCCGGACGCACATGTCCACCCAGAGATGGCTGAATTGGCCAAAACGCGCAATCAGCACCTTGGCGCCCAGATCCAGGCAGTTGGTCAGCGCCGCTTCCCAACAGCCGGTGCCTGAGGAAGGGAAGAGGATCGGGCTACCCGTCGCCGTCTTGAACACCGGCTTCAAGGCGTTCAGGCAGGTGCGGGTGAGCTCCGGAAAAATCGGCGAGCGATGGTCTTCCATCGCGACATGCATGGCCCGCAGGATGCGATCGGGAACGTTGGTGGGCCCGGGGACGAAGAGAAAATTGCGACCGGCCATTGAATCTCCTTTGATCGGAATCTGCCGCCTAAGCTTTGGTAATCATCGCGTGCCGGTCAAGTCTGGATCGCAGCACGCCGCACCTTAAGCGTTAAGCGACGCTCCCAAGGACATGGGGAGCCATGTCATGTAATGCGGCACACCTGAGTCAGACATTGGACATTCTTCCCGCGGCCCGAAGGCCGTGTTCGCAACGCGAGTCGCGTTGCATTCGATGACAGTCAAATTGGCACGCTTGCATGGCTACGGCGTGCTCTATTGGTGCGGGTTACGCCGTTACAACATATATGAGATATAAGAGTAAGTACACAATTGGCGGCCCATTATTGGTGCCTGTGCTAAGCGCAACAGCACGGCGCGCTCGAGCCAGACTGTGACAACTTTGTCGCGCCGAGCTGACCAATCGTTCTTCGCCGCGGCCCTTGCAGGCGCCGTGATCCGCGCTGCCGCATGGATCTTGTCGCCAGCCGAGCTCGCAGGTGTCGGCACCCCGGGCGGATGCAAATGGATTTTATTGCCAAGTCTCAGGTCTAGCTGAGAGTAGTCGACCGGGGGGCCTAGCTCGCGGATGTACTCGCTTGACCAACATAGGCTTCTTGATCATGAGCTTGCGTCGGGCAGCCCGGCACCCGGGACTGGCGAGGCAACCGGCGAGGCCTTGGTCGCGGCGCGAGGGTTCATGAGTTTGCGCCAGGGTGGGCGTGAATGGCGCCGCAGACTGGCCGAATCGCCGGGCGACGTTTAATCTCTCCACCGGCCCTGCGGCGCAAAGTGCGAATAACGGAGAATAACGGGTGCGCGTTGCCATCATCGGACAGCAGGATTTCGGCAAGGCAGTACTCGAGGCCTTTGTTAACCGGGGCGACACTATCGCAGGCGTCTTCTGCGCCCCGGAGAAGGCAGGCGCCAAGTCCGACCCACTCCGTGTTGCCGCAGAGCAGGCGGGCATTCCGGTCCGGCAGTTGGCCTCCCTCAAGACGCAGGAAGCATCTGACGTCCTGCGCTCGCTCGACGTCGATCTCGGGATCATGGCCTACGTGCTGCAGTTCGTACCCCAGGACTTCGCTCACATCCCACGCCACGGCATGATTCAGTACCACCCATCGCTGCTGCCCCGGTACCGGGGGCCAAGCTCCATCAACTGGCCGATCATTCGGGGCGATACGCGCACCGGCCTCACGATTTTTCGGCCGACCGACGGCCTCGACGAAGGCCCGGTCATCCTCCAGCGGGAGATCCCGATCGGCGCCGACGACACGCTTGGAACTATCTACTTTAATCATCTGTTCCCGATGGGGATTAGCGCGCTGCAGGAGGCTGCCGATCTGGTGCTCAGCCGACGGGCCCAGGAAACTGTTCAGGATGAGTCACAGGCGAGCTATGAAGGCTGGTGCCGGGCCGCCGAGGCCCGCATCAACTGGCACAATCACGTCGATCTGACTTACAACCTCATCCGCGGCTGCAATCCCGCGCCGGGCGCCTGGACGACGTTGAACGGCAAGAAGCTGCAGTTGTTCGATGCGCGCAAGCACCCCGTGCGCACTTTCTCGCAAGTCAAAGGCGGCATTGGCGCCATCGCTGCGATCAGCGACAAGGGCATCTTCGTGACGGCGCAGGGGGGCCACATCGAAGTGCTCATGCTCAGGTTCGACGACGGCAAAAAACTTCCCGCTTCCCAATTCTGTGCGGAAGCCGGTCTAAGCGTTGGCACAGTTCTCGGCGCGTGAGCCGCCAGGGCAAACCGTGAGACTTTCATTGATGTGTTCGGCACGACAATTCTGCGCCCGGCGGCGCTCTGCAGCGAGCCGCGCATGCGGGAAGCTTCTGACACTCGCAGTTACGCCTGCTCTGCCGGTGCGCCGATGACGACGGCGTATATCACTCATCCCGACTGCCTGCGCCACGAGATGGGGCCTGGCCACCCGGAGTCCCCCGAGCGTCTGATTGCCATCAACGAACAGATGCGCTCGTCGGGCCTGCTCGACGAACTGCTGTGCCTGGACGCGCCGCTGGCAGACGCCGATGACCTCAAGCGCGTGCACCGCTCCTCATATGTCGACCTGATCTTCGAGCACGCGCCCGAGCAAGGATATGTGCAGCTTGATCCGGATACGGCGATGAACGCGCATAGCCTCGATGCGGCGCGGCGCGCCGCCGGCGCGGGTGTGTTTGCGATAGACGAGTTGGTGGCCGGGCGGGCCCGCAACGCGTTCTGCGCCGTGCGCCCCTGCGGCCATCACGCAACCCAGGACCGCTCGATGGGCTTTTGCATATTCAACAATGTCGCCGTAGCAGCAGCTTATGCGTTGGAAAAAACCAGCATCAAGCGTGTCGCGATCATTGATTTCGACGTGCATCATGGCAATGGCACGGAGGAGATTTTCAGCGCGCCGCAATGGCATGAAAACGTTCTGATGGCGAGCTTTTTCCAGCATCCGTTCTATCCCAACAGCGGCACGGACAGTCCAGCACCCAATATGATCAATGTGCCGCTGGCCGCCGGCAGCGACGGCGCCGCGGCAAGCAGCGCGGTCGAACGACACTGGTTGCCGGCGCTCGAGGAATTCAAGCCGGAACTTATCCTGATCTCCGCAGGCTTCGATGCCCACCGCGAGGACCTGCTCGGCGGCCTCGCCCTGGTTGAGGCCGACTATGTATGGATGACGCGTAAATTGATGGCGCTGGCTGCGCGCCACTCGCAACAGCGCATCGTCTCGATGCTCGAGGGCGGCTACAACCTGGCGGCGCTCGGTAGAAGCGCCGTCGCGCACGTCAAGACCTTGGCCGATCTGTAGGCGCACGCAAGCCGCCGCGCTGCATGGCCCGTACGCGCGCGCACTTGCGCCCGCCCCCTGCGGCTCGCGCCGCCGGCGCGCAATGACGGCATCGAGACGACTTTCCATGCGTGCTCAAGTGCAGTTCGGGCCACTGCCAATACATGCGCCGGCATCCGGGCGCAGGGCCTGGAGCGCGGCCTTGATTGCGACCGAGGACGGTTTCTTCGGACTTGGAGAATTGCAATGTCAGATCATCCGGGCCGCAAGCATTTGAAGTTCTGTGTCTTCGGCGCCGGCGCGATCGGCGGCTATCTTGCGGTCGAGCTGGCATTGGCTGGCCACGACGTCTGCGTCATCGCGCGCGGCCCCCACCTTGAGGCCATACAGGAACGGGGCCTCAAGCTCATTATTGACGGACGCGAAAAAGTGGCGCGGGTCGCAGCCGCTGATGATCCGCGTGCATTTGGTGCGCAGGATTTTGTAATCTGCGCTCTGAAAGCTCACCAGGCCTACGCTGCAGCAGTCGCATTTGCCCCGCTGCTCGGCGCTGCGACGGCTGTGGTCACGGCGATGAACGGTATCCCCTGGTGGTACTTTTACAAAGCCGGCACCCGCTTCGACGGCCATCATCTTGACTCAGTGGATGCCGGCGGTCGTCAATGGGACAGCATTCAAGCGCAGCGCGCGATCGGCTGCGTGGTTGATCCCGCGTGCGAGGTCGTAGCACCGGGTGTGATTGTCCACAACGAGTTCAAGAGGTTCACTGTGGGAGAACCCGACGGCTCTCGGTCAGGCCGTGTTCTGGCGCTGAGCGAGGCCCTGAACAATGCGGGATTCGATGCGCCGGTCCGCGAGAATATCCGCTGGAACATCTGGCTCAAGCTCTGGGGCAACGTCTGCTTCAATCCGATCAGTGCGCTTACCGGCGCGACGCTGGATCGTATTACCGGCGAGCCGGCGCTGCGCGCGCTTTGCAAGACGATGATGCTTGAGACCCGCGCGGTCAATGAGGCGCTCGGAATCCAGATTCCGTTGGAGATGATGGATCGACGGCTTGCGGCTGCCGGCTCGGTGGTCGGCCACAAGATGTCGATGCTGCAAGACCTGGAGCGCGGCCGCTCTCTGGAGATCGATGCCCTGGTTACTGCCGTGCAGGAGCTTGGCCGCCTGACTGGCGTTGCAACACCCGTCATTGATGCCGTCTTGGCACTCGTGCAGGAGCGTGCCCGGGCGGCGGGGCTTTATGCGCACGGTGCGTAGCCGCCGCAGTGGGAACCCGTCGCCGCGGTTCGGCTGCGCGCCGCAGGGCTCTACAGGAGTAGACCGACGATGGCTGCGGTTCCGCAGGTAGCGAGTGTGCCTCCAACGAGGGCAGGCATTCCAAGCTTCGCAATCTCGGTGCGGCGCGAAGGCGCCATCGTCGCAAGCCCAGCCACAAGGATGCCGACACTGCCGAAGTTTGCGAAGCCGCAGAGCGCGTAAGTGGCAAGCAGGCGGCTGCGCTCGCTGAGCGCCCCGGGCGGCAGGGAGGAAAGCTCGCGATAGGCAAGCAACTCGTTGAGAACGGTTTTCGTGCCCAACAAGGAGCCCACGGTCCGCGCCTCGTTCCAGGGCACCCCGATCAGCCACGCTATCGGCGCAAATATCCACCCTGCCACACGCTCCAGCGTGATTCCTGCACCGCCGATGGTCGGCAGCAAGCCGAGGAGCGCGTCCAGGACAGACACCAGGGCGACGAAGACGAGAAGGGTGGCCACTATGTTCAAGAAGAGTTCCAGCCCCTGCTTAGCACCCTGCATGATCGCCTCGATGGTGCCGTGCACGTCCTTGTCCAACACCAGCTGTCCCGGCGTCGGCGGCGAGGTTTCGGGAATCATGATGCGGGCGATCACGATGGACCCCGGCACGGTGATAATGGAAGCAATCAAGAGGTGCCCGGCTGCATTTGGGATGGTATGCGCCAGCATGGTCGCGTAAAGCACGAGGACCGTTCCGGCGACGCCGCCAAGGCCGACACACATCACGGTAAACAGCTCACTGCGCGTGAGCTGTTGGATATAGGGCCGAATTAGAATCGGCGACTCGATCATTCCCAGAAAGACATTTGCGGCGGAGGACACGGCGACCGCACCGCCGATCCCCATGAAGCGCTCGAACAGCCACGCGCAGCCGCGCACGATCGCCGGCAGGACGCGCCAGTAGGTCAGCAGCGCAGCCAAAGCGCTCACGACTATCACGAGCGGCAGAAATCTGAACGCGAACACGATGCTCGCCCCGGCGCGTGTCTCTTCATAGGGCAATGGGCCTCCGCCAAGGAACCCGAACACGAAGGAACTGCCCGCTTCCGTGGCTTGCTGGATCGCAAGCACGCCCCGATTCAGGCCGTCGAAGATCCTGGTGACGAACGGCACGTCAAGAAGTATTGCTGCCAGGACAATTTGCGCCCCCGTGCCTACGGCGACGAAACGCCACGGAACGATCTTGCGGCTTTCGCTGACGAGCCACGCGATCAGCCGCAGGACGACGAGACCAATGGCGCTGTGTAGATGTTCGCGCATTTAATTTGTGAATCCCCGATGAGATCGTGGGTGAGCGGCATTCGGTTTGCAAGAGCGGCTGCCGCGCGGCCAAGCCCGCGGCCGAAAGGTGCGCTAAACAGCCGCGCGGCGCAGAGTCGTTCGCGCCGCTGACTGCCGCTACTTCAGGACATCGTTGTATGAATGCCGCGCCCATCCCAGATAATGCGGATTCATCGCATTGGCCTCGTCCAGCGTGCGCAGCATCTGCGCAAGTAGAGTCCCATAATCCGGCGTGCGCAAAGCGATGGCCATCCTGGCAAGATTCGGCTCTTCCAGGTCCTGGTAGGCCATGCCGAGCATTCTCTGACTGGTCACGCGCAGCTTCTCAGCCTGCTCTGCCACGCTGCTGCCATCCTCGGGGCTGCTGAGCTCATACAGCATCAACGTAACGCGCGGTAGGGAGGATAGAAGCGCGCGGCGCTGCGCGGAGTCACCTTTGAGTAGTTTGCTCTGGATATCGGCGTTGACCGTGAGGCCGCGAGGCTCGGCGAGCGCACGCACCGCATGATAGGTATCGACAAGGCCCGGGAGAAACCGCAGGTCGCCTTCGCCTTTGTTCTCGGGGCGCTGCTGCGGCTCGATGTCAAGATGGATTCCGTCGAACCCATCTGCGCCGTGTCTTTGGTTGAAGCTGAAGACCCTTCGGACACGCTCCAGTAACCTTGCCCTTGGCTGCCCCCCAGCGTCAGCGGTCGTGCTCGATACCAGCGCCTCGACGCGGATCTCCGAGCGGTGGAGCACGCTGATGAGATGGGCCATCGTCTGATCATCAGACGTGCCTTGCTCCTCGGATACCGACAGATATATTTCGTTGATGTTTTCTGCGCGGCAGAAGTCGCGCAGGGATTGTGTCTCCTGCGGAGCGCGCAGCACGGCGTGACTCTTCCAAACCCACAGTCCGTGAGCCGGAACCGTCGCCGCACGGGAGTTTGCGGGAAAAGCAACGGCGCCAAGCACCGCGGTACCTAGAATCACGAGGCAGGCGCGCACGCTTGAATGGAGCGCGGTCACGCGCACCGGCAGATCAGCGCGAATTGCCCGCGGCGCGATCCTACGCCGGCGCTCGCAGCGTTGGTCGAAAGCGCTTTGCCGCCAAGATGCCAATTACAACGAAGATCGCCAGAACGAGAACCTGCGCGACGACAAACGGCGGCTCCGAGCCCGTCGGAGCCAAGGGATGCAGAAAAGGCAGCTTCTGGAAAGCCTGCGCGACGGCGACAAATACGTTCAGATACAAAGATACGACCGCTCCTGCGACGTAGATCCAGCGCCACGCTCCAGCGAGGTGATAGACATACAGCGCGAGGATCGTCACCGCGAGCGCCACGAGTGACACGACGCCCACCACGCGTGCTGCATCGAAGCCCGTGGAGGGAAACATAAACCCCGTCGCACTCGTGGCCACAGTTGTTGCGAGGAAGAGTGCGGTCCACGCATCGCGTTTCAGGGCGCCAAGCATGTCAAACACGACAATAAGGCCGGTGACTATGCCTATCAGACTCAGGATCACGTGAAACGTCGTAAAGGCCGAGATCGACATTCCGATGATCATGACGTGTCCTCCAATATTATTATTAAGATCAGCGCTTATAGAGTTCGGCGCCGGGGCGCGGGTGATTGTAGCACCGTTCAGGTGGCGTAAGCGCCGCTCGCCAGAATCGAAAGCGCGCCCCACAGCGTTGCATTGCGATACACCACGGAATCTCAATGGACGATGGCGCCGCCGGCGCGCACGGATCTGGAAGGAGCCTCGTGTCACGAGCCGCGCCCTGCGCCGCGCCACCCATGCGCGTCCCGGTGTTGAGGGTATTGCGTGTGCCCCAGGAGCACCGAACACAAGCGTACATAAGGAGCCGTGCCGGGGGCAGGTGAGCGAAGGCGCTCTGAGTCCCCTTCCGGACGGACGCGGGGGCGCGAGGCGACTTGCCGAACTTGCACGCGCCGCGGGGCGAAGATGGCCCGCTGCGGGGCGAAACTTGCGCGGCAAATACCATGTGCATCACGTTATGAACGTTGTGTCCTTGCGCGGCGGCTCACATCCTTTGACAATGCCTTCCGAGAACAGCCGAAGATTCAATAGCCTAGGTCTTCGCCTCGGCCGGCAGCCAGCGCTGCGGTCTGCCCCTGCGGGGGCGGGCCGGCGACTGGCTGAAACAGGGACAGCCAGCAGGAGTCGGATATGAAGGATGAAGACACGATCGAGATGGGTGCCGTCACGGGCCGGCTGAGAGCTCTCGCCAAGGACATGCGGCTCACGATCCTCATCGTGGACGACGACGAGCTGGAGCGAATTCTCATTTCCGACCGCCTCGAGGCTCGCGGCTTTGACGTTACGCGCGCGGCGAACGGCGCGGAGGCGCTCGACTTGCTCGAAGGCCCGTGTATTCCCGTGCTCCTGGTCGACTGGTCGATGCCGGTCATGAGCGGAATTGAGCTGACGCAACGCCTGCGCGCCCGCGGCGTGGACGATTCATACATCATCATGCTGACGAGCCGGGACAGCACTCTTGACTACGAGCAAGGATATCGCGCCGGCGTCGATGACTATCTAACCAAGAAGGTTCGCGACACAGAGCTGCTTGCGCGCATTCACTCGGGCTTCAGTACCTACGCCCTGCGGCGCTCACTGAAGGAAGTCCGCGCAGAGCTTGCGGTTGCTTTGGCGAATAAAGCAGCCTAACTTCACGCGCGACAGTCTCTGTCCTGCATCGGCCGTGGCCTGCACGGTGGCAGCACAACGTCCACGGCCATATCAAATTTCCGCCGAATACGCTGGCCGGCGAGTCGCTTTGCGTGGCTGATGCCACGCCCCGCATTTCGTGCGTCGCCGGCGCGTCCGGCTGAACGCCCCGCGGACCGTGCCGCAGAGTCCGGCGCTTCTTCTACGTGGCGGGCGGGGCCGTCGAGTAAAAGCCGTTAATGGTCGCGCTATCCAGCACGTGTCCGTGAGGTCCTGCCTCGAGCAGAGCGTGCAGCAGCGTCTCGGCTGCAGCAGGAAAGTCAGCTGAGGCCGGCAGATTCAGCAGCGTGTCCAGAGCATAAACGGTGAACACGTAATGATGGATTGCCGGCAGGTAATTCGGCGGTGGGCAGGGCCCCTCGTAGCCGACGCTGCCGTCGTCATTGATGATCTGTGCGCCGTACTTGCTGCCGCTGGCGCCTGCGTTTGCGGGAAGACTTCTCACGTCGGGTGCGATGTTGTACATCCCCCAATGAGTAAAGGAGGCCGTCTCATCGAAGGTCATGACAACGAAGCTGCGCGTGCCCCAAGGTGCATGCGTCCACGATAACTGCGGTGATCGATCCCCGCCGGGGGCGCCACTCGACGAGCACGCGTTAACGCCATTGACTGCATAATTGTCAATCATGCTGATTGGCAGCGTGGAGTTGTTCTCAAAGGTCGCGCTTGTTACATTGAAGCCTTCATGAAAGCGATTGTTATCCTCAGCGCTCGCTGCCCCAAATAAGCCGACAACGAGAGCGCTCGTTGCGAGGTACATGCCCCCGGAAGATAAAGCTCCCTTTGCTGTTCTGTTCTTCATGTTCTTCCCCTTTATTTGGCCGGCTGCTGCTCTGAACCATGTGACCGCAGGCGAAGCCGTGCATCGCTGGCGTCTGCAACACGAAACCTTACAGCAATCGGGCTTTTTGCGGCAAATTGGTGCAGTGCAGAAGGCGATAACATGGGCTTGATTGAGTGCCGGAATCAAAAGGCGCAATAAAAGATTTTATTACTCAAATGGTAATCGAAGACTATGCCGTCATCGGCAACTGCGAAACCATGGCGCTGGTGGCGCGCAACGGATCGATCGATTGGCTATGCGCGCCGCGCTTCGATAGCGCCGCCTGCTTTGCCGCGCTCCTCGGCGATTCCAGTCATGGACGTTGGCTGCTTGCTCCTCGCGACGAAGCTGCCCGCGTCAGCCGTAACTATCGCGGCGATACTCTGATTCTGGAGACCGTATTTGAAACCGCGGCTGGCGCAGTATCGATCATCGACTTCATGGCGCGTCGCCCAGGGGTATGCGATCTGCTGCGGATCGTCAGAGGCACGCGCGGCACGGTGTCGATGCGCACCGAGCTCGTGGCGCGCTTTGAGTACGGCTCGATCGTGCCGTGGGTATCGCGTCAGGAGGATGGCCGGCTGCAGCTGACGGCCGGTCCCGACAGGCTGTTGCTGGACACGAGCGTGGCGCTGCGTGGCGAGGACATGCGAACCGTCGGCGAGTTCGAGATCCATGCCGGTGAAGAGATTGGCTTCGCGCTGAGCTGGACGCCGTCGTTTCGCGCCGCTCCAGAGCCTTTGCGCACCGCGGAGAGCCTGGCGCAGATCGAAGCATTCTGGTCGCAATGGACCGCTGCGTTCAAACCCATGGGAGAGTGGTCGCACGCGGTGCTGCGCTCATTATTGACGCTGAAAGCGCTGACTCACTGGGAGACCGGCGGAATCATCGCGGCGGGCACCACGTCGTTACCCGAGCGTCTGCACGGGCCACGCAACTGGGACTACCGGTTCTGCTGGCTGCGCGATGCCACCTTTACCCTGTACGCGCTCGTCGGTTCAGGATTCCTGGGAGAGGCGCGAGCCTGGCGTGAATGGCTGCTGCGTGCGGTCGCCGGCAGCCCCGATGACCTGCAGATCATGTACGGCGTGGCCGGCGAGCGCCGGCTCGCCGAATACATCATCCCCTGGCTGCCCGGCTATGAAGGCGCAGCCCCGGTGCGCGTGGGCAATGCGGCGGCGGCCCAGGTGCAGCTCGATGTTTACGGCGAGGTCATGGATGCGCTGTACGTCGGCCGGCGTTCCGGCTTCGCAGCGGAAGGCGCGAGCTGGGCGCTCGAGTGCGCGCTCATCGCGCATCTGGAGAAGATCTGGGACCAGCCTGACGATGGAATTTGGGAAGTCCGTGGAGAGCGCAGGCAATTTACGCACTCCAAGGTCATGGCGTGGGTTGCCTTCGACCGTGCTGTGCGCTCGGCGGAGGAATTCGGCCTGGACGCGCCGCTCGATGACTGGCGGAGCACTCGCGCCGCCATTCACAAGGACGTTTGCGAGCGCGGCTTCGATGCTGCGCAGAATTCCTTCGTGCAGTACTACGGCGCGACTGCCCTTGATGCCAGCCTGCTCATGATTCCCTTGGTGGGATTTCTGCCGCCGTCGGATGCGCGGGTGCGCGGGACCGTGACGGCTATTGAGCGCGGTCTCATGCACGACGGGCTCGTGCTGCGCTATCGCACCGAGACCGGCGCGGATGGTCTGCCGCCCGGAGAAGGTGCATTCCTGGCCTGCAGCTTCTGGTTGGCCGACAACTATGTGCTGCAGGGCCGGTACGACGAGGCGCGCGCCTTGTTCGAATACCTTTTGTCGTTGCGCAACGATGTGGGATTGCTTGCGGAAGAATATGACGCCTCCGCCAAGCGGCAGTTGGGTAACTTTCCGCAGGCATTTTCTCACCTTGCGCTGATCAATACGGCTCGTAACTTCATGAGCACCGGCGGTCCTGCTCATCAGCGATCCGTCTGAGGGACCATCACTGAAATGATTACCGTACATCACCTCAACAACTCCCGATCGCAGCGGGTTCTCTGGCTCCTCGAGGAGCTGGGCGTCCCTTACGAGATCAAGCTCTATACACGCGATCCGCAGACCTTGCTTGCGCCCCCCGAACTGCGGGCCATTCATCCGCTTGGAAAATCGCCGGTGATCACCGATGGCGATACGACCATCGCCGAGTCGGGGGCCATCGTTGAGTATTTGGTGGAGCGCTACGGCCGCGGGCGATTGATTCCCGCGGCGGGATCGCCGCAGCGTCTGCGCTACACCTACTGGTTGCATTTTGCAGAAGGCTCGGCGATGACACCGCTGCTGCTGAAGCTCATATTCATGCGGATCGAAGCGGCGCCGATGCCATTTTTTGCAAGGCCGGTTGCCCGCGCGATTGCGGGCAAGGTGCAGAACACCTACATCGATCCCAATCTTGCGCGCCATCTGGACTTCATGGAAACGGAACTCGCCGCGCACGCCTGGTTCGCGGGCGCAGATTTCTCCGCGGCGGACATCCAGATGAGTTTTCCGATCGAGCTGTCCCGCGCCCGCGGTGGCCTTGACGAGAAGCACCCGCATCTCATGCGATTCCTCGAGCGCATCCACGCGCAGCCTTCCTATAGGCGCGCCTTGGCTGCCGGGGGTACCTACGCATACGGCTCTTAGGCCGGGCGTGTACAAGCCGCTCGGTCGAGGGATTGGCTGTGCTGCTGCGAGCGCGACCTTGAGCGCACCAGGGCACGAAACTTGCTTCCAAATCCGCGTGTTAACGCGTACGACGCTTAGGACAACTTGACCGCCCTCATCGAACAGCCCAGCGCTCCCCAGCGGCTCAGTGCTGATGGCTACGCATTGCCGCGGCTCCTCCTTGCCGAGGACGCTGCAACGGAGCGGGAACTGCTGCAGTCATTCCTTCAACAGGGCGGCTATTTTGTGGATTGCGCCGCGGACGGGCTTGAGGCGTTCGAAAAGATTACCCGCGACCCATTTCACATTCTCCTGACAGACTGGGAGATGCCAGGCATGGATGGCGCAACGCTTTGCCGGCGTGTACGCGAAGCCGAACTTCCAGGTTATGTATACATCCTGTTGCTGACGGGGCATGGGTCCTCGGACCACGTGGTCGATGCGCTTGGGTCCGGAGCGGACAATTTCATTCGCAAACCAGTCGTTCCCGCCGAGCTTCTTGCCCATGTGAACGCCGGCTGGCGCATCGTCCAGCTCGAGCGCTCGTTGCGCGCTGCAAACGAGCAGATCCGGCGGCTGACGGTGATCGATGCACTGGTCGGAACATTCAATCGACGCCATCTCGACGATGAGCTCGTAAACGAAGTCGAACGGGCGCGACGCTACGGCCACTGCCTGAGTGCAGTGATGGCGGATCTTGATCGTTTCAAGAACATCAACGACCGCTACGGCCATATCGTCGGCGACGAAGTGCTGCGTGAATTTGCCTGCCGTGCGCGTGCAGCCATTCGCCTCGGCAGCGACTGGATCGCGCGTTTCGGTGGCGAGGAGTTCGTGATCGTTCTGCCTGAGACGCCACTTGCAGGCGCGACCGCGACGGCCGAGAAAATCCGCGCCATCCTGCAGGCGACTCCGGTCCACACGAGCGCCGGGCCCCTGAAGATCAGTGCAAGTTTTGGCGTCGCGGCGCTCACGCCGTCGGGTGATTCGACGGCGATTTCCTCCGCGTCGCTGTTGCGGCGGGCCGATGAGGCGCTCTATCGCAGCAAGCTTGCAGGGCGCAACCGGGTCATGCTCGCGGACGGCTAGCTGGCGCGAGTGCGGCGTAGTCCGCAGCGGAAAACTGCGTCCGGATCCAGCTGCCCGCGGCCGCGCTACTTCTTATCCGGAGTCTTCTCCGGAGTCTTCGCAGCAGACTTGTCCTGGATGGACACGAGCTCGACGTCAAATATCAACGTCGCGTCTGGGCCGATGAGGGCGCTTGCGGCGCGATCGCCATAGGCGAGCGACGCCGGCACGAACAGTTGCCACTTCGACCCGACCGGCATCAGCTGCAGGGCCTCCGTCCAGCCTTTGATGACGCCACTGACTGGAAATGTCGTCGGCTGGCCGCGCTTGTAGGAGCTGTCGAATTCCGTGCCGTCGATCAGCGTGCCGCGGTAGTTGCACGATACCGAATCAGTCGCCGTCGGTTTCGGCCCCGTGCCCGCCTGCAGAATCTTGTATTGCAGACCGCTCGGCAGCGTCACGACGCCGGGCTTGGCCTTATTGGCCGTGAGGAATGCTTCGCCCTCTTTCTTATTTTTCTCCCCGGCCTTCTGCATCTTTTCCATCTGCGTCTTGCGCAGATTGGTTTGCAGCTCCATGAGCGTCGCATGTTCCTCCTCAGTTGTGAGGAGGGCCTTGCCGCCGGTCAAAGTATCCTTTAAGCCGCGCACCAGAAGATTCGGATCAACGTCGACGGCCTGATTCTTGAGGTTTTCGCCCAGGTTCATGCCGATGGCATAACTCTGCTTCTCCTTCGCAGTGCTCAGAGCCGTGGACTGCGGGCCTTTAGCGGCCGGCGTGTGCTTGGGTGCGGTCGTGGCATCCGGCTGCGCCGGGGTGGTCGCGGCTTGCTGCGCCGCGGCGCTCCCGAGCAGTAACAGCTGCGCCGCTGCTGATAAAACGAATGCCGCATTCATCGATTTTTTCATGGTTACACCCGC
>Ga0302177_10000566_pt1 | contig 28382 bp, 26 predicted proteins | sample I_Palsa_E1_2_FD_198780 | JGI IMG/M metagenome (GOLD analysis project Ga0302177, IMG submission 198780) | Peat permafrost microbial communities from Stordalen Mire near Abisko, Sweden - I_Palsa_E1_2 | ecosystem: Environmental > Terrestrial > Soil > Palsa > Peat permafrost | place: Sweden... | reverse complement strand
ACTACGACGGGTCGCTGCTCGCCGGGTCGCCGGAGCATTTCCAGTCGGCTCCGCTGGACGCGCGCGGGCTGCCGGACACCCGCTTCACGCTGCAGGTGTACGCGGAGGACTGCACCGGGTGCGAGCTATGCGTCCAGGCCTGCCCGGTCGCGGCGCCCGATAACCCGGATCGCAAGGCGATCAACCTCGCGGCCCGCGAGCCGCTGATCGCCGCCGCACGCGAGAACGTCACCTTCTTCGAGACCCTGCCGGTCGCCGACCGGTCCCGGGTGGACTTCGGCACCGTGCGCGGTACGCAGTTCCTGAAGCCGCTGTTCGAATTCTCCGGCGCCTGCGCGGGCTGTGGCGAGACGCCCTACGTGAAGCTGCTGTCGCAGCTGTTCGGCGACCGGCTGATGGTCGCCAACGCAACCGGCTGCTCCTCGATCTACGGCGGGAACCTGCCCACCACGCCGTGGACGACCAATGCCGACGGACGCGGCCCGGCCTGGTCGAACTCCCTGTTCGAGGACAACGCCGAGTTCGGCCTGGGGTTCCGGCTGACCGCCGACATGCACGCCGAGCTGGCCCGCAGCCGCCTCACGGAGCTGCGTGACGTCGTCGGCGCCGAGCTGGCGGATGACATCCTCGCTGCGCCGCAGCTCCGGGAGTCCGAGCTGGGCGCGCAGCACGACCGGATCACCGAGCTGAAACGGCGGCTGGACGAGCTGGACCACACCGACGGCCCGGCCGCCGACCTGCGCAGCGTGGTGGATCACCTGCTCCGGCGGAGCATCTGGATCGTCGGCGGCGACGGCTGGGCGTACGACATCGGTTCCGGCGGCCTCGACCACGTGCTGGCCAGCGGCCGCGACGTGAACGTCCTGGTCCTCGACACCGAGGTCTACTCCAACACCGGCGGGCAGTCATCCAAGTCCACCCCGCTCGGCGCCGTCGCCAAGTTCGCCGCGGCGGGCAAGGCCATCCCGAAGAAAGACATCGCGCTGCAGGCGATCGCCTACGGCTACGTGTACGTCGCGCGGGTCGCGATGGGCGCCGACCCGCAGCAGACGCTGCGGGCCTTCCGCGAGGCGGAGGCCTACGACGGGCCCTCGCTGGTGCTCGCCTACAGCCACTGCATCGCGCAAGGCATCGAGATGCGCGACGGGCTCTCCCAGCAGTACCGGGCCGTGGCCAGCGGGCACTGGCCGCTGGTCCGGTACGATCCGATGCTGCGCACGGCCGACAGCAACCCGTTCATGCTCGACTCGCCCCGGCCGCGCATCGAGCTGACCGATTACACCCAGCGGGAGCTGCGGTACCGCTCGCTCAGCCGTACCGACCCGGCCGAGGCCGAGCGGCTGGGGGCCCTGGCCCAGGAGGCCGTCGACCAGCGCTGGGCCACCTACGAGGAGATGGCCACCCGCGGCGCCCAGCGGTTCCCGGCTGACGCGCGGAAGGAACGCTGATGGACCTGTCGACCCGTTACCTCGGCCTGGAGCTGCGCAATCCCCTGGTGGCCTCCGCGTCACCGCTGTCGAACTCGGTCGATGGTGTCCGGCGTCTCGCCGACTCCGGCGTCGGCGCGGTGGTGCTCTACTCCCTGTTCGAGGAGCAGGTGCGCCGGGAGGCGGAAGAAGACGCGCGGCTGGCCGAGGCCGGCACGGAGATCTTTTCCGAGGCACTGTCCTACTTCCCGGCCACGGTCGAGGAGGAGGCGGAGGAGGAGGTCGTCGCGGACGAACCCACCCCGCGGGGCTACCTGAGCCTGCTCGAGCGCGCCGCGGCGTCGGCCGGGATACCGGTCATCGGCAGCATCAACGGCGTGACGCCCGGCGGCTGGACCAGCTACGCGCGGGCCATGCAGGACGCCGGTGCCGCGGCGATCGAGCTGAACATCTATTACATCCCCGGCGATCCGAACCTCTCCGGCCGGGATGTCGAGCAGCGGCACATTGACATCCTGAGCCGGGTCAAAGAGGCGGTGACCGTGCCGGTGGCGGTCAAGCTGGGCCCGTACTTCAGCTCGACCGGCGAGGTGGCGCTGCGGCTGGACAAGGCGGGCGCGGACGGCCTGGTGCTCTTCAACCGGTTCCTGCAGCCCGACATCGATCCGGAGAGCATGGCGGTGGTGCCTTCCGTGGACCTCTCCAGTCCCAGGGAGGGCCGGCTGCCGCGTACCTGGATCTCGATCCTGCGCCCCCACGTCGGGTGCTCGCTCGCCGGGACCACCGGAGTTGACGAGCCATCCGACGTGATCAAGTACCTGCTGGCGGGGGCCGACGTCGTGATGACCGCGTCCGCGCTGATCCGGCACGGCACCGGGCACGCGGCGGTCCTGCTCGACGGCCTGTCCGAGTGGATGGTCCGCAAGGGATATGGCTCAGTCAGCGAAGTGCGCGGAGCGCTCGCCCTGGCCGACGGCCCCGACCAGGCCGGACGCGAGCGCGCCGGCTACGTTCGCGCCATGCGCTACGCCAACCTCACCCGGGTGCCATGGTGAGCAGCGCCGCCGGCCGCCACCCTTAATCACGGCGCCGGAAGCTTGTGCCGGGTCCGCGGGTGCCGTTAACTGGTAGAAACGGCTGATTGGTCCGGACTGTGCGCTCGTTCGCCGCTCCCCGCAGCAATCGCACAGGAACTTGGGCGCGCAAAGATGACCGTACGGAACAATGAGCCTGCTCCAATTTCCGCTATTCCGCAGGCGCCGTCGGCGCCTGGCCCGCGCCCCATGGCGGGCGGCCCCGATTTTAAGCTGGCTGAGCACGACCGCATGCGGGGGGCGCTGCGCGCGCTCACCGTGACCGTCGCCGCGGCGATCGCGAACGCGCGGCGGTTCGCCGAATCAGAGCAGCGCCGCCGATGGCTGGCCGCCTCCGGTGAGCTGACGTCCGTTCTGCTGTCTGACGGGACGACCCCGCCGGCCACGCTGATCGCGCAGCACGCGGCGGTTGTCGCAGCGGCGGACTTCGCCGTGCTGTGGGACCGCCGCGAGGCCGGCCAGGCGGTCGTGACCGGCGTAAGCGGCGCGCTGGCGGTGGGTCTGCTGAACCGGACAGCGCCGCTGGCGGGCTCACCGGCCGGGCAGGCGATCCGCACCGGCCAGCCCAGTCTTGTCACCGGCGACCGCCGCGAAGCAGCCGGCGCGGTGCTGGGCGCCGATATTGGCTCGCTGATCGTCGTACCGCTGGCCGCAGGCGGGCGGATTCGCGGCGCCCTGGAGCTGGGCCGGCTGGCCACGGGGCCGGAATTCACCGGCATCGACCTGGATATGGCCGCCTCTTTCGCCAGCCACGCCGCCGTGGCCCTGGAACTCATCGAGGCCCGCGCCGACCAGATCGTCCTGGCCCGGGTCGAGGACCACGACCGCATCGCCGCCGACCTGCACGATCACGTCATCCAGGAACTGTTCGCCCTTGGCATGAGACTCCAGGGTCACGTCGGCCGCGGCGATCTGGTCACCGCGCAGCAGATCAACGGCTACGCCGGGTCCTTGGACGAGATCATCAGCAAGATCCGCACCAGCATCTTCGGGCTTCACCGGTCCCAGCCCACGCCCAGCGGCCTGCACGCCCAGCTCCTGGAAATCGTCGAACAGCACACGCCTCAGCTGGGCTTCACCGCCGCCATCCGTTTCGCCGGGCCACTGGAACGCGCGGCGGACGCGGCCCTGACGCAGGACATCCTCGCTGTCACCCGTGAGGCGCTCTCCAACTGTGCCCGGCACGCCCACGCCAGCACCGTCAGCATCTCGCTGGCCCTGGAGGACGGCCTGATCACCCTCGACGTCACCGACAACGGCCGCGGCCTCGGCCTACCCACCCGCTCCAGCGGCCTGGCCAACATGCGTCATCGCGCCGAACGCAACGGCGGCACCCTCCAGCTCACCACCCCCTCCAGCGGTGGCACCCAGCTGACCTGGACTGGACTCCAGCGCTGGGAATCCGGGCGGGCTAGGGCAAGCGGCGGGTCTGTCAATTTAGATTGACAGACCGGCGGCGGACGCACGCCACCTGGGGTCAGAAGGTGGGCGCGCGCCATGCTGGCCAGGCGCCGGCCCGCCGCCTCGCGGGCCGGCGATGTCACCAGATTGCCTACCAACGGGTATTACGCCCTAACCCCGATCGGGAAGATCGACAATGCGGCGGCCGTTCACGTAGTCAGGGAAGTGCGAGCCAGCTGGCACCGGATCCCGATCGGCCAGCAGGAAGGGAAGCATGTGGAGACCTGGGATGCTATTCGCGCCCGCCGCAACGTCCGTACCTACACTGACGATCCCGTTGCCGGGGCCGACCTCGATCGCATCGTCGAAGCCGGCTGGCGCGCCCCCTCAGCGTCCAACCGCCAGCACTGGGACTTCGTCGTCGTCACCGACCGCACCCAGCTGGGCGAGCTGTCCACGGTCTGGCGGGGCGCCGGGCACATCGCCGGCGCCGCGGCAGCCATCGCACTTGTCCTGCCCGAACCGGCTGACGAGCGCAGCCGCGTCGTCGACCAGTACGACATCGGCCAGGCCACCTACGCGATCATGCTCGCTGCCACCGACCTCGGCATCGGCACCGGGCATTCATCCGTCGGCGACCAGGACAAGGCCCGCGCCATCCTCGGCGTCCCGGACGACCACTTCGTCGCCTATCTGATCGGCCTCGGGCACCCCGCCGGCCGGCCCCTGACGCCCATCGCCAAGCCCGACCGCCGGCCCCTGGACGAGGTGGTACACCGCGGTCGCTGGTAGACGGCCCGCTACCCGCCAGGGAGGCACCCATGAGGTTCCAGCTTCTCGACATCCTGCCCAATATCGAGAACCCGGTGACCGGCCGCATCGTCAGCACCGCCGACCGGCTCGAGCAGGCGGTGACGGCGGCCCGCTACGCCGAGCGTCTCGGCTTCGACGCCTTCGCCCTCGGTGAGCGGCACGCCGGCCCGTTCCTGTCCGCGGGCGTGACGGTGATCCTGGGCGCGATCGCGTCGGCCACGAGCAGGGTCCGCATCCAGACCGGCGTCTGCGTGCTGTCGGTCCTTGACCCGCTCCGGGTCGCCGAAGACTACGCGACCATCGATCAGCTCTCCCGCGGCCGCCTCGAACTGGTCATCGGCAAGGGGAACGAGATGCGCCAGCTCCCGATGTTCGGCGTCGAGGCGCGACAGCAGTGGGAGCAGCTGGCCGAGAAGTACGGGCTGCTGCGGCGCCTCTGGCGCGAGGAAAAGGTGACCTGGGCAGGCAATTTCCGCGGCCCGCTGGACGAGGTGACGAGCCTGCCCCGCCCGTTCGCCGGCGCGCCGCGCGTGTGGCATGGCTCGGCCACGACCCTGACGTCGGCGAGCCTGGCCGCGACGTGGGGCGACCCTTTGTTCAGCGCCAACGCGATCCAGCCGCGCGCGAACTACAAGGTGCTGATCGACCACTACCGGACCGAGTACGAGCGGCACGGCCACGACCCGCGCCACGCGTACGTCGCCGCGGGCTCGGGCTTCCTCTTCCTGGCCGACAGCACGCAGGAGGCGCGCGAGCGCTACGGCCCGGTCTACGAGCAGATGGTCGCCTTCTTCAACAAGCCAGGCAACCACACACCGGGCAACGAGATGGTTTACCCCGACATCGACCAGGCGATCGCCGAGGGCCCGGTGCTGGTCGGCAGCCCGCAGCAGATCATCGACAAGATCATGTACTTTCACGAGGCGTTCGGGCACGACCTGCAGTCGTTCAGCCTGCCCACGATGATCCCGCACGAGCAGCAGCTCGACATGCTGGAGCGACTCGCGACCGAGGTCATGCCCGTCGTCCGCGCGCAGGTCCAGACCACGCTGTGGTCCGGCGAGGATCCCTACGGCGGGCGGCCCGCGTTCACCGGGCGCACGGTCCGCGACGCCGCGGCGATCATCGACGCAGCCCTTGCCGCCCGGGCCTCGTGACCGCGGGCATACTGCCGGTCGGCGTCGCTCGGGGTAGCGGACCTTGCCGCCCGCCCGCAGTCCCGATGACCATGTACATCCGGGTACATCCGGGTCTGCATCGACGACAGCAATGGACGCTCTGCGGCCGTCACTCAGCGCAACGAAGCCCGATTAAGGTCATCGAGCACGGAATACTCCGCCGCCTTCCTGGTTAAAGGTAGATGCAAACGCATATACCTGTGGAGAGGGAGTTCGCCGTGCAGTTCGGGATCTTCTCAGTCAGTGACATAACCAGGGACCCCGTCTCGGGTGTGACCCCCAGCGAGGCCGAGCGCATCGACGCGATCGTGCGCATCGCCAAGAAGACCGAGGAAGTGGGGCTGGACGTGTTCGCCATCGGCGAGCACCACAACCCGCCGTTCTTCTCGTCCTCGCCCACCACCTTGCTGGCCTACATCGCGGCCACTACCGAACGGCTCATCGTCACCACCTCGACGACGCTGATCACCACCAACGACCCGGTCCGCATCGCCGAGGAATACGCCATGCTCCAGCACCTTGCCAAGGGCCGGATGGACCTGATGCTGGGCCGGGGCAACACCGCCCCCGTGTATCCGTGGTTCGGCCAGGACATCCGCACCGGCCTGCCCCTGGCGCTGGAGAACTACAACCTGCTGCACCGGCTGTGGCGGGAGGACGTCGTTGACGCCGAGGGGAAGTTCCGCACGCCCCTGCAGGGGTTCACGTCGGTCCCCCGGCCGCTCGATGACGTGCCGCCGTTCGTCTGGCACGGCTCGATCCGCACCCCCGAGATCGCCGAGCAGGCGGCCTACTACGGCGACGGCTTCTTCGCCAACAACATCTTCTGGCCGAAGGAGCACTACATGCGCCTGATCCGCTTCTACCGGCAGCGCTACGCCCACTACGGCCACGGCACCGAGAAGCAGGCCATCGTCGGCCTGGGCGGCCAGGCGTACATCGCCAAGAAGTCCCAGGACGCCATCCGGGAGTTCCGCCCGTACTTCGACGAGGCCCCCGTCTACGGGCACGGCCCGTCGATGGAGGACTTCACGGAGATGACGCCGCTATCGGTCGGCAGCCCGCAGGAGGTCATCGACAAGACCCTGACCTTCCGGGAGCACTTCGGTGACTACCAGCGCCAGCTGTTCCTGATGGACCACGCCGGCCTGCCGCTGAAGACCGTACTCGACCAGCTCGAGCTGCTGGGCGGGGACGTCGTGCCGGTGCTGCGCAAGGAGATAGCCGCCCGCCAGGATCCCGAGACCCCCGCGGCGCCCACCCACGCCAGCCTGGTGCGGGCCAAGTACGGCGACCAGCCGGCGCGCCAGCCCCGGCCCAACGCGAACCGGGGCGACAACGTGACCGGCTCGTCCCCCTACGAGGACAGCGACCCGGAGGCCGCGGCCAGCTATCCGGGCCTGGCATGACCAGCCGCGGCCAGACCGCCAACGACGCGTGGGAGGCGATGCTGAGCGCCCACGCGGTGCTGATGAAGCAGTTCGCGGCCGAGGACGTCTGGGCGGACGTCACCATGCGGGAGTACGACGTGCTCTACACCTTGTCCAAGTGCCGCGAGCCGGCGCGCCTGGGCGAACTGCATCGCCATGTCCTGCTCAGCCAGCCAGCGCTGTCCCGGATGGTGGACCGGCTCGTCGCGCGCGGTCTCGTCGGGCGCCAGGCCGATCTCGCCGACGGGCGCGGCGTCCGCCTATCGCTGACTGGGGCCGGCCGGCACTGTCAGCGCCGGATCGGCGGGCGGCACGCTCGCAGCGTCACCCGGGCCATGACCGCGGCACTGGACGCCGGGGAGATGCGCCAGCTGGAGGCGATCTGCCGGAAGCTGGCCGACCCTGAACGAACCCCCCGCACCAGCAGCGAAACAGCAGCATCGGAGCTAAGCGCATGACCAATCGTTCCGCCCGGCAGGCCCCCTTCAGTCTCGTAGTGATCAGTGCCGGGACAAGCGACCCTTCATCCACCAGGATGCTGGCCGACCGCGTCGCCGCGCGGGTGGCCGCGCTGGCCGGCGAGCGGGGCGAGCAGGTGACGATCAGCGTCGTCGACCTGCGGGAGATCGCCACCGAGGTCAGCACCGCCCTGGTAACCCAGTTCACCGGGCCCAGGCTCGAGAAGGCGGTCGCCGCCCTGCGCGGGGCCGACGGCATCATCGCCGCCACGCCCGTGTACATGGCGGGGGCCAGCGGACTGTTCACCTCGTTCTTCGACGTCCTGGACAAGGATCTGATCATCGCCAAGCCGGTGCTGCTGGCGGCCACCGCCGGCACCGCCCGGCACGCCCTGGTGGTGGACGAGCAGATACGTGCCCTGTTCGCCTACCTGCGGGCGCTGACCGTGCCGACGTCGCTGTTCGCCGCGCCGGAGGACTGGGGCGATGCCGACCTCAACCAGCGCATCGACCGGGCCGCCCTCGAGCTGCTGTTCCTGATGGAGAGCGGCTTCGCCCAGCAGGTGAAGGACCAGTCCTGGGACAGCTACCAGCACGAGTACGGCAGCCGGGCCGCAACAGAGGATGCCATCGACGCCATCAACCTCGACTCGGACCTGATGCGCCTGGCCACCGGCGGGTCCGCCCGCTGAGGCGCGCCGATCCCGTCCCGGGGCCGCCGATCCCAGGGCCGCCGCCATCAGCGCGGCGGCCAGCGGTCCCATGATCGAAGAGCTCCGGCTGGGATTGCAGCGGCCCGCATTAACAGGTTTCTCTTGCAAACAAACTATGCCGAGTACCACACGGCAGCCCTTCGGCCATTCCGTGAAGCGTATTACTGACGAGTAATTCCGCCATTTGCTGGCTGCTATCGGGGAACGCCCGCTATGCTCTCGCGCATGGTGGCCTGAGGGATCGCCATCTGGCTCTGGCCAGCGACTTTAGCCCACCAGATTCGCCTATTGACCGCGCTTACCGCTGATTACGGTGAGCATTCCTGCATTTACTAAACGCAATAAAAGCTGATCAGATGCACGTTTGCGGGCCGGTGCGCATCGCGAGGCCGCGGGATTCCGCTAAGTCTTCGGCCATGCACCCGGCCGGCGGGCTGCTGAGCGAAGGTAGCCAGGCCCGTCAACGATAGGAGAGAAATGGCGGATCAAACCGCAGTACCCATTGCCGGGCACGTACCGACCCACGCGGCCCGGCTGGAGCCGGATGCGATCGGCGTCGCCCAGGACACCGTCATCGGCATGGCTTCGTCCGCCCCGGCGGCGTCGGTCGGGCTCACGCTGGCGGCGGTCGCCGCGGCAACCGCCTACGGCACCGGCCCGATCATCCTGCTGACCGCCATTCCGATGCTCATCATCGCCAACGCCTACCGCCGCCTGAACGTCTGGAACGCCAACTGCGGCGCGTCCTTCGAGTGGGTCGGCCGGGCCATCAACCCTTACCTGGGCTTCATGACCGGCTGGCTGATGATCGCCGCGTACGTCATCGCGACGGTCAGCGGTGTCGAGGTGCTTGGGCCGTCGGTACTGGCCGTGTTCGGCTCCAATACCGCCAGCACCTCGTCCAACATCATCATCGCCACCGTGGTCGGCGTGGCCATGCTCATCATCGCGATCGTCGGCATCCGCTTCACCGCCAAGAGCCAGGTCGCTATGGCCGCGGTGGAGTACACGATCCTCATCGGCTTCGCAGTCGTCGGCATTTACTTCGTGCTGAGCCATCACCCGGGCACCTTCCACGCGACCGCCGGATGGCTGAGCCCGACCGGCATCGGCGGCAAGGGCAGTCTGGCCGCGGGGTTCCTGGCGTCCGTCTTCATGTTCACCGGCTGGGACGGCACCCTGTACGTCAACGAGGAAGTCAAGCATCGGCGGGTGAACCCGGGCCGGGCTGCCATCCTGGCCGTGGTCTTCCTGGCCATCATCTACACGCTGTCCGAGGTCGGCCTGCAGGGTGTGGTGTCACCGGCCAAGCTGCAGAACAACTCCTCCGATGTGCTGGTCTACGTGGCGCAGGCGATGGGCGGCGGCGGCTGGGCCAAGGTGATGGCGCTGTCCCTGGCGCTGTCGGTCATCGCCACCACCGGTACCGGCATCGTGCTCAGCGCCCGGATCGTGTACGGCATGGCCAGCTACCGGGTGCTGCCCCAGTTCCTGGCCAATGTGTCCCGGCGGTTCGCCACCCCGGTCGCGGCCAGCATCCTCGTTGGCCTGCTGATCATCGGGCTCACCTGGGTCTACCTGCTGGCCACCTCGGTGCAGAACGCCTTCACCGACGTGGTGGACATCACCGGGCTGCTCTTCGCGATCTTCTACATCCTGACCGCGCTCGCCACCATCGTGTACTACCGGCGCCGCGTCTTCACCAGCATGTGGGACGCGGTGGTGCTGGGCCTGCTGCCCATCGCCGCGGCCGGCTTCCTGGTCTGGGTCGTGGTGAAGTCGCTGGCGACGGCGCCGGCGTCGCAGGTCTGGTCGCTGATCGGCATCTTTGGCGCCGGCCTGATCCTGATGCTGTTCGCCCGCTGGGTGCTGCGGTCATCGTTCTTCCAGATCGAGCGGGAGAGCGACACCACGAACTCGCACCGCGCCCGCCGGTCCCGCTGAACCGCTGGTCAGGTGCCCCCGGCCCCGCTGGGGCCGGGGGCACGTTGGTGCCCGCAGGGGGCTGCGCTAACCCTCCATAACGGCGCCGCGCCGGATGAAGGGGCGAGCAGGGCCCCGGCCAGGGCGGGCCCGGGCCGATCGGGGCCGTCCTGGAGCGGTGCCTGCGAACCATCGAGAAAGGGCCGGCCGTCCTGGCCGGTTCCGCGGGAGCCCCGGACCAGGCGCCTGGAGCCGGTAGGCCGGGCCGGGGCTAACCCTGCTCGCGGATCCAGCGCGAGCGGCGGAAAAGCCGGCCCAGGCGGTCGTGGAGGCTCTCTCCCGTGTCCTGCAGCGCGTCGACCCGGTATACCGGCGGCCCGTCCGGCGCAGGCAAGTCGCTGGCCTGGGCGTCGTCGAGGTGGCACCGGATCTGGCTCCGGGTGATCTCGCCGACCTGATCGGCGTCGATGAACCGCAGGCCGTCCTTGGTGGTGATCACGATCCCGTCGAAGAGGTCGAGGTCGGGCACCTCAAGCACGTGCTCGAGGGTGCCGATCTCGGCGCCGGAACTGCTCAGCACCGGTGTGCCGGGCACCGCCGCCTCGTAGGAAATAGGCGTCTCGTCGGTCATTGGCTTCCTATTCCGCCGCAGTAGGTACGCCGGCTGTCCGTAATCCGCTGAGCGCGACGAGAGTACCACCGCCGCCCCGGCCGCCCGCTAACGACCAGCCCGGCCGGTTTCTCTCCTCCTCGTGACAGGGCCGGGCCGGAAAGGAAGGATTGGGCCATGACCGCCCCAGCAGTTGATACCGACCGGCTCGCATTAGTCATCGACGAGATTCTGCACCAGCATCCGGCGGCCGGGCTGGCCGTTGCGGTCGTGGGACCGGATGGGCTGAGGTTCTTCCGGGCGGTCGGCGTCTCGGACAGCGCGCAAGGGACCCCGGTTACTGAGCACACGGTCTTCCGGATCGGCTCTATCTCCAAGACGTTCACGGCGATCGCCGTCATGCAGTTGCGGGACCGCGGGCTGCTTGACCTCGACGACCCCGTGAGCAGCCACCTTGGCAGCGTCCGGCTGACTCCCGCGTGCGGCTGGTTCAGGCCGGTGACGATCCGCCAGCTGCTGACGCACACCAGTGGCATCGGCGAGCTGCGGAACCTGGCCGACCTTTTCCGGCCCACGATCGGCCTGGCCATCGGGGCCGGTCAGCCGGTGCCGCCGCTGAGCGCCTACTACCGGGGCGGGCTGCGCGTCGAGGTCGAGCCGGGGAGCAAATGGGCGTACGCCAACCACGGGTTCGCCGTACTGGGGCAGCTGGTCGAGGACGTGTCCGGGGAGCCGTTCGGCGCCTACATGCGGGCGCACGTGCTCGGGCCGCTGGGTATGGAGCACACCGACTTCGCCCGCACCGATCCCATTGCCCGGCAGCTCGCCACCGGGTACATGCTGCGGCGGCGGGGCCTCAAAGCGGTCAAGGACCGCGAGATCGTGGTGCAGCCGGCGGGGTCGGTTTTCGCCCCGGCCGCCGACATGGCCCGCTACGCCGCGGCCCTGCTGCGCGGGGGCGGCGACGTGCTGAAGCCGGAGACGCTGAGCGAGATGTTCCAGCCGCAGTACCAGGCCGATCCGCGAATACCCGGTATCGCCCTGTGCTTCTGGCTGGGGGATGTCGGCGGGCATCGTACCGCCGGGCACGGCGGCGGCTGGCCCGGGTTCATCTCCGCCCTGACCGTGGCGCCCGACGACGGGGTGGCGGTGCTGGCGTTCACCAACACCGGGACACCCGTGCCGGGCCAGGTCAGCGACGCCCTGCTGCGCGAGGTCCTCGGGGTGGCCGCCGACCAGCCGCGGCTGGACATACCCGAGCATCCGCAGGTGTGGGCCGGGCTGTGCGGCTGGTACGGGCTTGCCCCGGGGCGGCTCACCAACGCGCGGCCCCGGATGCTGATCGGCGCCGGGGCGGAGGTCTTCGTCCGCGACGGCCACCTCATGCTGCGCGCGTTTACCCCCGAGCCGCGGCTGCGCCGCGGCTACCGGCTGCACGCCGCCGACCCGGACGACCCCTACTTCTTCCGGCTGGATTTGACCGCCGACGACCTCGGCACCTGGCCGGTGGCGTTCCGCGACGACGACGACGGCGGGGCGGGCACGACGCTACACATGGGGCCCACCCCGATATCGCTGTACCGGCGGCCCGACTACCGCAACCCGGCGCGGCTGGCCGCCGCAGCCGCCGGTGCGGCCGCCACGGCCGCGGCGGTGCAGGCCGCCCGTCGCCGTTTCCGCTGAGCCGCCGTTTTGGCCGAGCCGCCGTTTGGCTAACCAGGAGCTCGCGCTGACCAGCCGGCCGGGCAACCGTTACCGCTGCTCAGGACCGTCGGGCCGGGACAGCACGGGGAGGTCAGCGGCGTGCCCATTCCTCGGCGAGCAGCCGGTAGGAGCGGACCCGGTCGGCATGGTCGTGCGTGATGGTGGTGATGATCAGCTCGTCGGCGCCGGTGGCTTCCTGGAGCTGTTCCAGCTGGTCGGCGACCTGCTTGGGGGAACCGGTGAACTGGGTGTCCACCCGGTCGGTGACCAGGTCCCGGTCGGCGTCGGTCCAGCTGTAGGCGCGGGCCTCGTCCGGGGTGGGGAACTGGATCGCGCCCGCACCGGTGCGGATACTGCGGACCCAGGCGCCGTAGCCGGCCGCCAGCTCACGGGCCGTCGCCTCGTCGTCGGCTACCACCACGTCGGCGGACACGCTCACGTACGGCTGGGCCAGGTCGCCGGACGGCTCGAACGCGGCCCGGTAGCCCTCGGCGGCCTCCAGCACCGTGGCCGGGCTAACGTGGTAGTTGGCCGCGAACCGCAGCCCGTTGGCTCCGGCCACCTGAGCGCTCTCGCCGCCGCTGCTGCCCAGGATCCAGACCTGCACGTCAGCTCCCTCACCGGGGACGATGTGCGCTTCCACGCCGTCCGCGTTCCGGTAGGTGCCGCGCAGCAGTGCCAGCACGTCGTTGACCTGCTCGGTGTAGTTCTGCGACTCCGCACCGGGCAGTTGCAGCAGGCCCTTCTGCAGCGCAAACCGCGGCGAGCCGTGCAGGTGCTCGAACGAGAACTTCTTCGGGATCAGCAGCCCGTTTTCGGTCCGGTACGCCTCCGCCGGAGGCTTCTTGGGGCCGTCCGCCGCGTTCGTGGGACGCCCGGCCGACCGGCCCAGTCCCAGGTCAAGCCGCCCCGGGTAGAGGGCGTCAATGAGGCCGAACTCCTCCACCGTGGACAGCGCGGTGCGGTGACCCATCTGCACCGCACCGGAGCCGATCCGGATGGTGGACGTGGCCCCGGCGGTCAGCGCCAGCACCACGGCCGGCGACGTGCCCGCCACACCCGGGTTCAGGTGGTGCTCGGCGAACCAGTACCGCGTGTACCCGAACTGTTCGGCCTGCTGGGCCAGGTCGATGCTGTTCCGCAGCGCTTCGGCGGCAGTCGACCCGGTGCTGATCGGCACCAGGTCCAGCACGGCCAGCGGCGTGGCGCTCATGAGGCCACCGCGCTGTTCCGCTCGCTGGCGCGTCCGGTGGGCAGCGAATCCAGGCCCAGGTGAGATCGCAGTGTGGTCCCCTCGTACTCGGTGCGGAACACCCCGCGTTCCTGCAGCAGCGGGACCACGGTGTCGGCGAACACGTCCAGGCCTCCCGGGGTGATGTGCGGGACCAGGATGAACCCGTCGCTGGCGTCGGCCTGCACCAGGTGGTTGATCTCCCCGGCGATCGTGGCCGCGGAACCGACGAACGTCTGCCGCCCGGTCACCTCGATGACGACCTCGCGCAGGGAAAGGTTCCGCTCCGCGGCCAGGGCCCGCCACTGGGCGGCGATGGCCAGCGGATCCCGGTACATCCGGACGCTGGCCCGGCCCCGGGAGATCGTGTTCTCCCCCGGCAGCGGGTCGACATCCGGCAGCGGGCCGTCCGGGTCGTAGCCGGACAGGTCCCGGTTCCACAGCTGTTCGGCGAACATGATCGCCGTCTGGCCGCTGACCTGCTGGAAGCGGACCTCGCGGGCGATCTCCCGGGCGTCGGCATCGGTGTCGCCGAGCACGAACGTGGCCGCGGGCAGGATCAGGAGCTGGTCGGGGGACCGGTCGTACTTGGCCAGCCGGCCCTTCACGTCCGCGTAGAACTTCTGCCCGTCCTCCAACGTGCCGTGCCGACTGAAGATCGCGTCCGCGCTGGAGGCGGCGAACTCGCGGCCCTCCTCGGAGTCCCCGGCCTGGAAGATGACGGGGCGGCCCTGCGGGCTGCGCGGCACGCTGAACTGGCCGTGGATGTCGAAGTGCGCGTCGGTGTGCGCGAACTGGCCTGCGCCCGGATCGGCCAGGAACACCCCTGACTCCTTGTCGGCCACGATCTCGTCACCGTGCCAGGAATCGAACAGCTCCCAGGTCGTGCGCAGGAACGTCTTGGCCCGCTCGTACCGGGCGTCCTGCGGCAGGAACCCGCCGCGCCGGAAGTTCTCGCCGGTGAACGCGTCCCAGGACGTGACGACGTTCCACGCCGCCCGGCCGCCGGACAGGTGATCCAGGCTGGCGAACTGCCGGGCCACCTCGTACGGCTCGTTGAAGGTGGAATTGATCGTGCCGGCCAGGCCCAGCCGGTCGGTCACCGCGGCCAGCGCGGCCAGCACGGTGAACGTGTCCGGCCGTCCCACCACGTCCAGGTCGTAGATCTTGCCGCCCTGCTCGCGCAGCCGCAGCCCCTCGGCCAGGAAGAGGAAGTCGAACTTGGCCCGTTCGGCGGTCTGGGCCAGGTGCGCGAACGAGCTGAACTCGATGTGGCTGCCGGACCCCGGGTCGCTCCACACGGTCGTGTTGTTCACGCCCGGGAAGTGGGCGGCGAGGTGGATCTGCTTGGGTGACCTGGTCATGCTGTGCTCCTCCCGGCGGCGGTGTACCGGCTGGCGGGGCGGCTGAGGCCGAGCCGCCCGCGCAGCGTGCCGGGCTCGTACCGAGTCCGGAACGCGCCGCGGCGCTGCAGTTCGGGCACCAGCCCGCGGGTGATGGCCTCCAGGTCGTCCGGAATGACGCCCGGGCGCAGCCGGAACCCGGACAGCCCGGCCTGCTGCCACTCCTGCAGCAGATCGGCGAGCTGGACAGGCGTCCCGGTGAAGACGGGCGCGTCGCTGCGGTATTCCTGACCGGCCAGCTCGTCCAGCCGGGCTTTGCGCCCCGCGGCGGTGCCGGCGTCCTCGTCCAGGAAAACCACCAGGTCCGCGAAGACGTGGATCGTGTCGTCGGCGCGCCCGGATACGTCCTGGGCCGCACGGACCTCCGCCACGATGCCGCGCGCCTGGCCGGGATCGTGCGGGGTGACGAAGCCGACGTCGGCGGCCCGGGCGATCAGCCGGTACGGCTCAGACCCGTGCGCGAGGGCAGCCACGAGCGGCTGGCCTTGCGGGGGCCGCGGGGTGATGGACGGTCCTCTGACGCTGAAGTAATCCCCGACGAAGTCGATGTAGTGCAGCTTGTCCCGGTCGATGAAGCGCCCGGTGGCGGCGTCCCGGATCTCGGCGTCGTCCTCCCAGCTGTCCCACAGCCGCCGCATCACCTCGACGTAGTCGGCGGCCTCGTCGAACAGGCCGCTGAGGAATTGGCGCAGGGCCGGGTCGGCATCGTCGCGCTGGCCCGGCGGCGGCACGTCGGGAATGTCGCGCCGGCCGAAATACGCGGCCTCGTGCGGGCTGGCGGAGATCCGGACCCGGACTCCGGCGCGGCCCGTGCTCACGTAGTCCAGGGTCGCGATGGCCTTTGAGGCGTGGAATGGCTCGGTGTGGGTGACGATGACGGCCGGGATCAGCCCGATGGAGCGGGTCACCGGCGCGACCCGGGCGGCGATCAGCACGCTGTCGAGCCGGCCGCGGACCTGGTCGGTGCGGTGGTCGGGGGCCCCGAACCGGGCGGACTGCAGGCTGAGGCCATCTTCGAAGGTGACGAGATCGAGCAGGCCCCGCTCGGCCTCGGTCACCACGTCCACCCAGTAGCGGGGGGTCAGCAGCTCGTCGGCCCGGGCCCGGCCGGTCCGCCACGCGGCGGGATGCCAGCCGGCCCCGTCCAGCGCAACGGACAGGTGAAGGGGGGAGGGCGCGTAAGTGGTCAGGACGTACTCCCGTCCGATCGGTATGACGCCGGGCGGTATTGCCCGTATTTCCAAACTAGGTTATTCCGGTAGAGATAGTCGAGTAAGAAGGCCACGGTGACTGGTCGCGGGTCGTCGCGTCCGCGTCTGGCCACTAGGGCCCCACTGCCGTCAGGAACGTTCCGGCGGAGCCTGCCCTGTCTCGGGCGGGATCTTCTCCCCCGCCTCGACGGCGACGGGCAGCCGGTTCTCCGCTCGCGGCAACGGGCAGGTCGCGAACTCGGTGTAGGCGCAGGGCAGGTTGACGGCGCGGTTGAAGTCCAGCGTCACCGTCCCGTCGACGGCCGGCGCCGCCACCTGCAGGGCCCGGTTGGCCGGGTACGTGGTAAGGCCCGACGTGGCGTCGGTGAAAAGGATCATGAAGCCGCCGGGCGTCTTGCCGCCGAACACGGTCAGGCGCAGCGACTGCCCGGCCGCCTCGAACTCGATAAGGCCCGGGGCCGTGTAGATGTGCCGCAGGCCCTCGACCGCGGCCCCGACCGTGACGTCGCGCGGCTGATCAAAGGCTACGTAGCGGCCGCTGATCACCCAGCGCGGATCAGGCTGGTAGGCGGGGGTTCCCGCGTAGTTCACCCGGAGCGGGTAGTCCGGGTGGCGGGGCCGGAGGATGTCGTGCCCACCGCGCTTGGCGATCTCGATGACGGCGTCCCCGGCCACCGCGTTGATGCCGCCGCGTTCGGGAATGATGCCGAATTCGTGCGTCCCGCGCACCGGGACGCCATCCACGATGAGTTCCTCGGTGTCGCCCAGGGTGACCGTGACGCCATCCGGCCCGGTCGACCACGCGCCAGGGGCGTCCGGGAAACGCTGCGGCTCGAGGGCCAGCCAGTGCAGCCCGGTGACGGCCAGGAAGCCGCGCGGATCGGCCCGCACTGTCTCGTGCTGACGGTGCCACGCCGCCCATTCCTGGCCGAACGTCGCCGTGTCGATGGTCTCAGCGGTCATCGCATCGGACCTCTCGCTCCTCGACAGTGCCTGGTGATTTGTGCCCATAAAGGAGCAAGCGCTCGGGCCGGGAGGCTATTCCGTCATCTCTCCTTGCTCGCTGCGTTGTTGCTAATCGCTACTTTGTTCGATATACTGCTATGTAAAAGCATCTAGAGAATTACGTGGGAGGGTGTGAGGAGTCATGGCTCAGGACGGGCCTCTGAACTCCGGGCCACCCGGTCCTGGGCCCTGGCCGTCGCGGAGCCCGTCTTTCCCGGCCAACCAGCCCGGACCTTCCGGGCCGGGCGCCGGATTCGCGTCCGGGGATGTCCTGGACGTGGCGCGGCCAGGCCCGGGCCTGGCCGGGGCCGCGGACGCCGCGGCCGGACCGGACCGGGGGTATGCGGGGATCAGTGACGATGAGCTGATCGGCGTACTGTCCGCCTGGCAGCGGACAGAATCATGGGCCGCGGCCGGGCGGCTGTCCGCGGCCGCGGAACTGATCCGCCGCCGTCCCGCTACGGGCCGTGGCCGGGCGGGGCACGCCGGGGCGCCGCTGCCGTGGGGAAAGTTCTGCGCCGACGAGCTCGCCGCCGCGGTCAGCACCTCCCGCTGGGCGGCCGAAAAAATGACCGCCCTCGCTCATGACCTCGCCACCCGGCTTCCGCTGACCCGCCAGGCACTGCACGAAGGGGTCATCGACGCCTATAAGGCGCAGGTGATCGCCGAGGCCACCCGCTGCCTCGACGACACCGCCGCCGCCCACGCCGAAGCCGCGATCGTCCCGCACGCCGTAACCGGGAAGACTCCGGGGCAGATCCGGGCGCTGATTGCCCGCGCCGTCCTCAACGCTGATCCCGACGCCGCGCGGCAGCGCCGCGAACAAGCCCAGAAAGACGCCCGGGTGGAGTTGTGGCGTGAAGACGCCGGGACCGCCGCAATCGTCGGCTTCGGGCTACCGCCCGATGAGGCGCTGGCCGCGGACCAGCAGATCACCAGCCGCGCCCTGAACCTCAAAGCGGCCGGGGTACCCGGCAGCATGGACGCCCTGCGCGTCCGCGCCTACCTCGACGCTCTCCTCGGCCAGGACACCGCCGCCCGCTACCAGACCACCCCTACCCAGCGCGGCACCAACAGCCCCGGCACCGACAACCCCGGAGATAACAGTCCCAGCAGCGGCAGCCCCGGCAATGAACAGGACGGCGAACACGCCGCACCGGCCGGGGACACCACGCGGGGCGACAACCCTGCCCCAGGCCAGCCCCGCGGGACCGAGCAGGCCGGCCCTCCGCCCGCACCAATCCGCCCCGCCGCGGCCATCAACCTGACCATCCCCCTGGCCACCCTCCTCGGCCTGGCCGAACACTCCGCGGAGGCCACCGGATTCGGGCCCATCGACCCCGCCCTCGCCCGCGCCCTTGCCGCCGAGGCCGCCGCCCACCCCGCTACCAGCTGGTGCGTCACCGTCACCGACCCCGACGGCCACCCCGTCGCTCACGGCTGCGCCAAAAAACGCCGCCGCAGACGCAAACCACAACGCCGCACCGGCCCGCTCGGCAGCACTGGGCCGCCACACGACTACGGGACCTGGCGGCTACGGCCTGACGGACAAGGAAGGCCCGGCAAGACAGGCCGCGCGGGCTGGCCAGCGTTGACGGTTGACCTGGAACCCCTGCCGGTCAGCGACTGCGACCACCGCCACCAGACCACCGCCCACGACCCAAGCCCAGCACTTCGGCACCTGGTCGAAATACGCGACGGAGAATGCAACTGGCCACCCTGCCGGCGCCACGCAACCCGCTGCGACTATGAGCACACCGTGCCCTGGGAAGACGGCGGCCCCCGCTGTCGTCATCACCATCACGCGAAACAAGCTCGCGGCTGGCAACTTGAGCAGAACCAGCCCGGCTATCACACCTGGACCACCCCCGCCGGACGCACTTACACCACCGGACCGGCCGTTTACCCCATCTAGAGCCAGACAGCACCGGGAGGCGGGCCACAGCGGGAGGCAGGCCACAGCGAGGCGGCAATAACTCGTCACTCTCCGCCCGCGGAAGGGCCAGCGGGGGCCGACTGACCCAGGGGCCGCCATCGGCTGCCCGCCGGGTCGTTCAGTCCGTCGAGCGGCAGATCGCTGGCGGGGATGGCCGACTGCCTGGTCGCGGCGTTCAGCGAATGCTCCGCACCCGGTGCACCCGGCCGCGCACGTTTGCCGCCTGGCCGGCCGGTTAAGAAGCCCTCTGCCAGCATAAACAGGCCATTGGAGGCTGCAGCGAAGATGACCGACATTACCCGGACAGCGAACGGCCCGCTCACGCAGCGGTACGGCAGCGCCAAGTATCCCGGGCGGCCGGCGGCCCGGCGACGCCCGCCCAGTGCCTCCGATGCGACCATCGCGGCGCTGGGCAAGCTGTCCGAAGCACTGGAGGCGGTCGAGGAAGCGCGCGGGCTGCTGTACGGATTCCACCGGCTGAGCGGCACCGCCGACCGGGTCCTCCAGGACGCGGTAGCGATGCTGCGCGAGGCCGGGCATGATCATCTCGCCGACGACATCGCCGAAACCCTGGTCGGCCGGGACACGGTCGGCGGCCAGTGGACCTTCCAGGTCGTCGAGTCCTTCGACGGCGGCTACTGGCGGGTGTTCCGCGACGCTGAGGAGTACGCCCGCAGCGAGCTCGGCGTCCCGGCCCGGCACGTACACGAGGCCGAGATGAAGCACCGCGAACAGGATGGCCGGGAAGGCCCCGCGCCCGCCTGAACTTCCGGCCGCACTGACCTCCGGCCGTACTGGCCCACGGCCGCGGTGATCGTGCCGCGTGGCAGAATCGGGACGAGCCAATCAACTCATGCCGAGGAGCGTTGCATGGCTGACCTGCTGGACCTGCCCGTGACGACGCTGGACGGAACCACCACGACGTTCGGGAGCCTGGCCGACGGTCGTGTCACCCTGGTCGTCAACGTGGCCAGCAAGTGCGGTCTCACCCCGCAGTACGGCAAGCTGGAGGCGCTGCAGATGGAGCTGCGCGACGTCGACTTCACCGTGCTGGGCTTCCCGTGCAACCAGTTCGGCGGCCAGGAACCGGGAACCGCCGAAGAGATCTCGACGTTCTGCTCGGCCACCTACGGGGTGACCTTCCCGCTGTCGGGCAAGATCGAGGTCAACGGTCCCGGCCGGGACGCGGTTTACGGCGTGCTCACCGAGACACCCGACCCCGCAGGCGACGCCGGCGACATCCAGTGGAACTTCGAGAAGTTCGTGGTCAGCGCAGACGGCCGGGTCCTGGGCCGGTTCCGGCCCCGGACCGAGCCGGACGCGTCCGAGGTCCGGGACTGCATCCAGCGCGCCCTCGACGCGAGCTGAGCCTCACTCCCCCGCCGCCGGGCCGCTCGTTTCCAGGACCGGGGCGTCGAAGTAGTAGCGGCTGACCATGTCCGCCACGCAGGCGGGCTTGTCGCTGCCCTCGACCTCGATCGTGACCCGGGTGACCAGGTGCACTGCGCCGTCGCCGATCTTGTCCAGGCTGATCATCGTGGCCCGGGCCCTGACGCGGCGGCCGACGCGCACAGGGTTGGGGAAACGGACCCGGTCCAGGCCGTAGTTGACGCCCATCCGCACGCCCTCGACCCGGCGCAGCTGGCTGGTCAGGTACGGGATGAGCGAGAGCGTGAGGAACCCGTGGGCCACCGGGCCACCGAACGGTCCCGCGGTTGCGCGCTCGGGATCGACGTGGATCCACTGGTGATCCTCGGTGTCGTCGGCGAAGCCGTCGACCCGGGCCTGGTCGATCAGGAACCAGTCCGTCGGCCCGATTTCCTGGCCGGCAGCCGCCTCGAGTTCCGCCAGACCGTGATAGGTGTCCATACGCTCCTCCGTCATCAGGGACCTGGTTATGTCCTAACACGGCTGCGCCGGGCCGGGCCACGGCATCGCGGCCCGGCCCGGCGGCTTCCCCCCAGGCTGCGGTCAGGCGCGGCGGTCGCTCGGAACGATGACGATGGGGCAGTGGGCGTGCTCGGACACCTGGGTGCTGACCGAGCCCAGGAGCAGCCGGGTGAAGCCACCGGTGCCCCGGGAACCGACCACGAGCAGGTCGGCATCCTTCGTCGCCTCGATGAGCTGTGCCGCCGGCTGGCCGAGTACGGCCTGGACCGTAATCGAGCGCGGCGCGGCGTCACCCAGCTGAGCGGCGGCCTTGTCCACGGTGTCCTGCACGGCCTTCTGGGCGTTCGCCCGGCTGGCCTGATCGGCGGGGTACTGGACCGAGCCGCCCCAGCCGCTCGTGGGGACCACCTGCACCGTGATGACGGTCAGCGGTTCGTGACGGATGCCGGCCTCGCGCAGGGCCCAGTCCAGCGCAGCCCCTGAATGGCTGGAACCATCAACGCCGACGAAGATTCCGGACATTTTCCCTCTCCTCGTTGAGAGTCTCTGGTCACATTTGACCCTACAGACTCCCCCAGGCCATTATCAGGCGGGCCATACGCCGCGCACACGGACCTTTGGCGGCGGTCTGCGGGACTTTGGTCCCTTGCGTGGCGGCGCCACCCAGGTGACGCGGTCGGCGAGGCCCGCCTACGCTGTCAGCGGCGGCATTTCCGGCGCGCCCGCGTCGGCCGCAGCCGCCGGGAGTGACCATGCCGGACGACCTGCCTGCCCTCATCGCACACGCCCGGAGCCAGGCGATCGGCGACCTGCTCCGCCGGTCCGCCGCGCGCGACCCGGAAAAGACGGCGATTGTCTACCGTGACCTGCGCCAGACGTACGCGGAACTCGACGTAACGGTCAACCGGACCGCCGCCGCGCTCGCCGCGCGCGGGATCGGGCCTGGCGACCGGGTGGTGCTCTTCAGCCACAACAACCACGCGTTCGTCGTGGCCTACTTTGCGCTGGCCCGGCTCGGTGCGGTGTCCGTCCCGGTCAACTTCATGCTCACCGCCGGCGACGTAGCGTACGTGCTGGCGCATTCCGGCGCCGTCGGGCTGATCGCCGAGGACGCCCTGGTGCCCGTGGCCGAGCAGGCACTGGCCGAGCAGGCACTGGCCAAGCAGGCACTGGCCAAGCAGGCGCTGGCCGGGCCGAGCGGGCCAGCCGGGCCCGGCGCCGCGGGCGGCGGCATCACCGTCCGCGGCGTGATCCCGGAGCACGGGCAGGAGCAGCCCGGCTGGGAGCCGGTCACCGACTGGATGACGCACGCCGACGCCACTCCCCCGAACATCACCGTGGCCGGCGACGACCTGGCGCAGCTCATCTACACCAGCGGGACCGAGTCCCGGCCCAAGGGCGCGATGCTGTCGCACCACAGCCTCATCGCGCAGTACGTCTCGTGTGTGGTGGACGGCGAGATGACCGGCGCCGACGTGGAGGTGCATTCGCTGCCGCTCTACCACTGCGCCCAGCTGCACTGCTTCCTCACCCCCGGCATCTACCTGGGCGCGACGAACGTGGTACTGCCCGGGGCCGATCCCGCGGCCATCCTGCAGGCGGTCGAGACCGAGCGGGCGACCAAGCTGTTCTGCCCGCCCACGGTGTGGATCTCACTGCTGCGCCATCCGGACTTCAGCCGCCGGGACATGTCGTCGCTGCGCAAGGGCTACTACGGCGCGTCGATCATGCCCGTGGAGGTGCTCAAGGAGATCGGTGCGCGGCTGCCCGACGTGCGCCTGTTCAACTTCTACGGGCAGACCGAGATGGGCCCGCTGGCCACCGTGCTCAAGCCTGCGGACCAGGTGCGCAAGCCGGGCTCGGCCGGCCGCGCGGCGCTCAACGTCGAGACGCTGGTCGTGGACGACGCCGGGCGCCCGCAGCCGGCCGGGGAGATCGGCGAGATCGTGCACCGCAGCCCGCATGCCATGCTCGGCTACTGGCAGGACCCGGACCGCACGGCGCAGGCGTTCGCCGGGGGCTGGTTCCACAGCGGTGACCTGGGGGTCGTGGACACCGAGGGCTATCTGACGGTGGTGGACCGCAAGAAGGACATGATCAAGACCGGCGGGGAGAACGTGGCCAGCCGGGAGGTCGAGGAGGCGCTCTACCAGCATCCGGCGGTCGCCGAGGTGGCCGTCTTCGGGCTGTCTCACCCGCGCTGGATCGAGGCGGTGACCGCGGCCGTGGTCCTGCGGGACGGCCAGTCGGCCACGCCCGAGGAGCTGATCGCGCACTGCCGGGGCCGCCTGGCCGGTTTCAAGGTACCCAGGCACCTGGTCTTCGTCGATGCGCTGCCCAAGAACGCCAGCGGCAAGCTGCTCAAGCGCGAACTGCGCAGTACCATCGCCCCGCCGTGGACCTGACGGCCTGGGCTGGCCGCCGGTGCCTTCGGTAACCCCCGCCCTTCCTTTTGCCCTTGATACCCCCCTAGGGTATTCAGGTAGGTAGGTAGGTAGGTAGGTGCCGATTAGACAGTGGGTAATCGGGCCAGGAAGGAAAGTAGATGCACGCGGTGGTACACGCCCTGTCCATTGCCGGGTCGATGACGTGGCAGATCGCCTGGGCGCTGATCCTCGGCTTCGCGCTGTCCGCCGTGGTGCAGGCCGTGGTGCGCCGGTCGACGATCGTCCGGCTGCTGGGCGATGACCGGCCGCGGACGCTGGCCCTGGCCACCGCGTTCGGCACCGCATCGTCGTCCTGTTCCTACGCTGCGGTGGCGCTGGCCCGTGCGCTGTTCCGCAGGGGAGCGAGCTTTACCGCGGCGATGGTGTTCGAGATCGCCTCCACGAACCTGGTCATTGAGCTGGGCGTGATCCTCGCGCTGCTGATGGGCTGGCAGTTCACGCTGGCCGAGTTCACCGGCGGCCCGGTCATGATCGTGGTGCTGGCCGTCGCGTTCCGGCTGTTCCTGCGGGAAAAGCTCGTGCGCGAGGCCCGGCAGCAGGCCGACCGGGGCCTGGCCGGGTCGATGGAAGGTCACGCGGCCATGGACATGTCGGTCCAGGGCAGCGGCTCGTTCGCACGCCGGCTGCTGTCCCGGGACGGGTACACGGCGGTGGCGAACGTCTTCGTGATGGAGTGGGCCGCGATCCTGCGCGACCTGGTCATCGGGCTGCTCGCGGCCGGGGCGATCGCCGCCTGGGTACCAGACTCGTTCTGGCGGGCGTTCTTCTTCGCCGGCCATCCGCTGGCCGCCAAGCTGTGGGGCCCGATCATCGGGCCGGCCGTCGCGATCTTGTCGTTCGTCTGCTCGGTCGGCAACGTCCCGCTGGCCGTCGTGCTCTGGAAGGGCGGCATCAGCTTCGGCGGCGTGGTCGCGTTCATCTTCGCCGACTTGATCATCCTCCCGATCCTGAACATCTACCGGAAGTACTACGGCGCGAAGATGGCCGCCTTCATCCTGGCCACCTTCTACGCGACCATGGTCATCGCCGGGTACGTGATCGAGCTGGTCTTCGGCGGCCTCGGGCTGATCCCGGAACGGGCCACCGCGAAGATCCCGGACCAGGGGGTCGCGTGGGACTACACCACCTGGCTCAACATCGGGTTCGGCCTGCTCGCGGCGGCGCTCGTCGTCCGGTTCCTCCGGACCGGCGGGCTGCCGATGCTGCGGATGATGAACGGCGACCCGGACGGCGGGCACGAGGGCCACGATCACGCCGCGCACGGGACCGGCGGGCACGATCACACCGCGCACGGGACCGGCGGGCACAATCACCATCAGCACGGCGCCCACGGCGGGCACACGCACCACGGCCAGTCCCCGGCTGAGGCGTGACGCGGGCGACCCGGCGGGCCGCTACCGGACGGCAACCGGCGCGCACCCGGGCCAACCACGGCGGCCGGGCATCGTCGAGCCATGAAACGCACACCCAGCACCGGTCCAGGCAGGATCCTCGTTGTCGAGCGCGACCCGGCCGTCGCGTTGTTCGCCGAAACCGTCCTGGGCGTCTGGGAGAGCTTCGAGGTCACCTCCGTGACCAGCGCGGGCGCGGCGGCGGAGCTGCTCGAGCGGGAGTCCTGGGACCTGGTCCTGGCCGACTTCGAGCTGCCGGACGCCCAAGCGCTCCGGCTGCTGGCGGCGGTCCGGCAGGAAGCCCCCGCGCTGCCATTCGCGATGATGACCGCGTTCCCCGTGCTGGAGCCGGCCGCGACCGCGATCCGGGCCGCTGACGGCTTCGTCACGAAGCCGATGAAGCCCTCGCACCTGATCGGGCTGGCGACCGACCTGATCGAGAACGCCCGGCGGCTCCGCGACCAGGCGGACTGCTAAGAAGTCGTGGCGGGCGCGGGCGCCTCAGCCGTCGTCGTCCGTATCCGCCCGGGCCCGGGCGAACGCCGCCTCGATGATCTTCTCGGCCGCCGCCCGGTCCTGCCACCCGCGGACATCGCTGCTCTTGCCTGGCTCGAGCTCCTTGTAGATGTCGAAGAAGTGCCCGATCTCCGCGGTGAGGAACTCAGGGATGTCGTCCAGGTCACGCAGGTTCGCGTAGCGGGGATCATGGGCGGGAACGGTCAGGATCTTCGCGTCGGGCCCGCCCTCGTCGAGCATCCAGAACACACCCACCGGTCGGACCCCGACCAGGCAGCCCGGGAACGTCGGCTCCTCCAGGATGACCATCGCGTCCAGCGGATCGCCGTCCTCGGCCAGGGTGTCCGGGATGAACCCGTAGTCCTGCGGATAGCGGGTCGAAGTGAACAGCATTCGGTCCAGCCGGATCCGGCCCGTGGCCAGATCCATTTCGTATTTGTTCCGGGATCCCTGGGGGATCTCGATCAGGACGTCGACCTCCACGGTCTATTTCTACCCCGCCCGGTCCACTTCTACCCGACCGGGGCACCCGAACGCCCGGGAGTGCGGTCTGTCCGCTCGTCCGGGCCTGGCGCCCTGAACCAGCCGGCGGCCTAGGACGCGGCGACGATCTTGGCCGTCTTGCCCAGCACTTTGGCCAGGGCCCGCTCGACCTCGGCCGCCAGCTCGGGATCAGGCGCGGCCGGGACACCAGGGGCCCGGGCCGCGCGGATCAGGCCCGGCCCCGACGTGCCTTCGGATGCTTCCTCGGAACTCGCGCTGGTTAGCCGGATGAGGCCGCAGTCGCGGCATTCCACCTCGTCCAGCCGCCGGACCAGGCGAGCGCTGGCGCAGCGCCCGCAGCGGTCCAGCTCTGCAATCCAGTCACGCAGCGTCTGGCAGGCCGGGCAGACCAGTATCTGATGATCGTGCAGCACGCCCCTGGTCCAGGGACTCGCCCCCCGGTCCGGATCAGTCTGCCGCGTACCGCAGTGGTAGCAGGGCATCCCCGCCATTCACTCCAATCGTGCCGTGCGCCCGCCTGGACGCGCCGTGATCTTCACCTGATCAGCATGGGCGCGGCCGGAAGCGGGGGAATTCAGTCCAGCTCGGCCAGCGCCTTCTGGTACTCGCTGATGTCGCGCGCCTGCGGGATCGGGTTCACGACCTTCCACCGCACGACGCCCGCCTTGTCGATGATGAAGGTCCCGCGCGTGGCCAGGCCCCTGTCATCGTCGAAGACACCATAGGACCTGGCCACGTCACCGTGCGGCCAGAAGTCCGACAGCAATCCGAAATTGAAATGTTCGGCGTCCGCCCAGGCCCGGTGGGTGAACGTGGAATCGACCGATACGGTCAGCAGTTCGACGTCATCCCTGGTGACCTCGGGAAAATCGTCGCGCATGGCGCACAGCTCATTGCTGCACACGGGGCTGAACGCCAGGGGGTAGAAGATGAGCACGACGTTCTTCGAGCCGCGGAAATCCGCGAGGTGCACGGGGCTGCCGTGCTGGTCGGTCAGCTCGAAGTCGGGGGCCTGCTCGCCGATCTCAACCGCCATGCCGGGTCCTTTCGGTGGGAGCGCCCCGCGCCACGCGCCGCCCGCCACCGCCCGGCGCCACGCTGGCCTGGCGCGCGAGAAGCAGGGGGGTTCCGGTGGCGCATGACGGGCACGCGACATTTTCCTCCGGCCAAGTCTGCCACCTCTGGCGGCCGCTGCCGGTCCGTGGGCGGCCCGCACGAGACGCCCACGGACCGGTGCGCCCGGCCAGACTGGCCGGCCAGCCCGTCAGCGCCGCGCGCGCGGCGCCACCAGCCGGGATCCCGACCAGTCACGGGCGGCGCTGATACTGGACGTCTGGGACAGGCCCGCGGTCGGGGCCGCCTCGCCGATGTCACTCGGCTCGACATGGCCCGGCCGGCCGGCCTTCGGCGTCAGCAGCCAGATATATCCCCCATCGGCGAGCGGCGAGACTGCGTCAACCAGGGAGTCGACGAGGTCGCCGTCCTCATCCCGCCACCACAGCAGGACCACGTCGACTACGTCGTCATAGTCCTCGTCAACCAGCTCCACGCCGTCTATATCACCGATCGAGTCGCGCAGATCCTCGTCGCAATCGTCGTCATAGCCGATCTCCTGCACCACCTGGCCCGGCTTGATACCGAGCCGTTCGGCCTGGCCACGCTGATCCTGGGCCTGGCCCGCGGTCGCGCTCACTGACGTCCTCCTGCACCCTCCCCGCGCCATCGCATCCTGCGCCGGCCCGTGTCCCCCGGCACCTTGCCGTGGTCTGGTACCTGGCGGCGATGACCGCGTCAGCACTACTTGTTCGGGACAGTTCACACGCCCATGGCGCGGTGCGCAAGTGGCAATCGCCGCTACCGGGCAAACTGCTGACACAATTTGGTTTCCGCCAAAGGGGGAAACCGGTCGCAGGTTGCGGCGAAACGATCGTACCGGCCCGGCGAGTCGGGGCCATTAGGCCCGGTGAATGACCGGCGATAGGGCGAGCACCGCAGCGGGCTACGGCGAGGCGCTCGTTACCGGCCCAGATTTCATTCGCCACTGCGTGGCGCTGCCGTGAGGACGATAACTGGGTCTCCTCCTGCTGGTGACGGGGT
>Ga0302177_10000565_pt1 | contig 28412 bp, 17 predicted proteins | sample I_Palsa_E1_2_FD_198780 | JGI IMG/M metagenome (GOLD analysis project Ga0302177, IMG submission 198780) | Peat permafrost microbial communities from Stordalen Mire near Abisko, Sweden - I_Palsa_E1_2 | ecosystem: Environmental > Terrestrial > Soil > Palsa > Peat permafrost | place: Sweden... | reverse complement strand
CGGTGGCGAACACGAGGCAGTCCAGGTGATGCTCGATGCCGTCGCTGGTGCGAAGGCCTACCGGGCTCAACGTCGCGATCGGCCAGTCGATCAGCTTGCAGTTGTCGCGCTGCAGGGCGGGGTAGTAGTCGCTGGATACCAGCATCCGCTTGCAGCCCGGGGTGAAGTCGGGTGTCAGCTGGCGGCGCAGCCACGGATCTTTGACCTGACGGTTCAGGTGCATCTTGCCGAGCCGGGCGACCAGAGACGTCAACGGGGTGTTCCACACCAGCGCTGTCGCGCTGGCCTCATGCCCCCAATACAGCGCTTGGCGCGCAAATTGTTGCACCGCAGGGGCTTTGTTGAAGACTGTCTGGACAGCGGGCGGCGTCGCGAAATCGAAGCGGGGGAGTACCCAACCGGGGGTGCGCTGGAATACCTTCACGAAGTCGGCCTGCTTCACCAGCTCCGGGATGATCTGGATGGCGCTGGCGCCGGTGCCGATGACCCCGACCCGCTTTCCGGAGAACTCATAATCCTGATCCCACCGGGCACTGTGAATCTTGTGGCCTTCGTAGGAGCCGATGCCCCGGATGTCGGGAAAGCTGGAATCAGGTAGCGGCCCGGACGCCAGGATCACCGTGCGGGCGCGAAAACGCCTGCGGCTGGCCGTGGTTGCGGTCCATACGCCGGCGCCCTCGTCGAAGGACAGTCCGGTGACTTCCTGATCGAACTGAATGCAGCGACGGATGTCGAACCGATCGGCCATGTCCTCGATGTGGTTGCGGATTTCGTCGGCCGGCGAATAGGTCCGCGACCAGGTGGGGTTCTTGACGAAGGAAAACGAGTACAGCAGCGACGGGATGTCACAGCTGGCACCCGGATAGCTGGTGTCACGCCAGGTTCCACCGACTCGGTCGCTGCGCTCCAGGATCACGACGTCCTCGACGCCGGCCTGGGCCAATTTGATCGCAGCGCCGAGCCCGCTGAAACCGGCTCCGATGATCAGGGTCGCGTAGGTGTGGGTTTTCGCCATGATCACGCCGCCGGCTCGTGAGTGACTTCTCGAACCCAAGTAGGTACCGACGGCAGTAGCGGCCGCGGATACCGGTCGGAAAGCCACACCATCGAATTGGCCAGCAGGTGGTACGGGTGGCGCGGATTTGTGACCACTCCGGCGTAGCGTCTCAGGAATCGATAAGTCGGTACCCGCCTGGAGTGTTCGCCGCGGTCGCCAAGCTCTTTGAAGCGTTTCACGGCCTTGTAAAGCCGCTCGGGCTCCATACCCATGGCGGTGATCTCGTTGCGGATCCTGTTGATCAGCGGTGCACCCATGATCGCGCCGATGATGAGACCCGGAGTGGCATTGTGGCCAACGAAGTCGATCAGCAACCGTCGGATCTTCGCGTGACCAATCATGTCGAGGACTTCGAAATCGACGACCAGATGGCGTGATTCGTCATTGTTGATCTTCTCAAACACCCGGTGACAAACGGGGTCGTGCACCTCGTCGAGGAGGAACTTCAACAGGGCGCCGTCCAGCGCGACTTCGAGCATCGGGATGACGGTGCCGAGCAGAGACAGCGGCATGTCGTCGGCCCAGCGGTCCAGCCAGTCGATGGCCAGCCGGATGTTCACGTTCGGCTCGGGAACCTCACCGTCCTCGAGCATGCCCCAACGCTTCATCAGCGCCAGCTCGGCGTTGGCGTGGCGTTGTTCCTCGGCGTGGAAGTAGCGGTAGATCTCGGCGATCGTCGGGTTGGGCGCCTTCTTCGCCAACGCTGCGAAGCCCCTGGCCCCGATGTTCTCGATCCAGCACAGGTCGGCCATGAACGCCTTGAGTTGCGGCCGCTGCTCGTCGGCAATCATTTCGGCGCCCGGTGCATCCCAGTCGATGTCGGCAAGCGCCCATTGGCGGTCTTTGATCTTGGCCAGCATCGCTTCCATGTCGATAGCCATCGGATCCTCCTTTGGATGGGATTCTTCAGAGCGGGGCGACCCTGGACACCAGGCCGACGGCGCGGGTGTACGTACCAGGGATCAAGCGTTTGATGTTCCAGCCGATCTTGGCTTCGAGTTGCGGCATGCAGTACAGGTCGCCGCGATCGTGGGCGTCCAGGCAGGTTTGCGCCACTTTGTCCGCCGAGACTCCAGTCCAGCGCATGATTTTGTGGGCGAACTGATTCGTCTCGGAGGAGATGCGACCGGATTCGAGGATGTTGGTCTTGACGAAGGTGGGGCACAACACGGTGACTTTGACTCCGCTGCCGGACAATTCGGCGGCCAGGGTTTCCGAGAGCGACAGCGCGCCGGCCTTACTGACGTTGTAGGCCGCCATGCCGGGCGCAGCACCGAATGCTGCGGCGGAAGCGACGTTGATGATGCCCCGCGGAATGTCCGAAGAGTCGGCTCCGCGCAGGATCGGTGCGAAGACATGGCAGCCATGAATGGGTCCCCACAGGTTGATGCCCAGCACCCAGTGCCAGTCGTCCAGGGGGAGTTCGCCGATCGGCGCGCCGCCGGACCCAACGCCGGCGTTGTTGATCACCAGCGTGGGTGCGGCGCCGAACCAGGATTGCGACTGCGTGGCCAGATCGACAACCTCGCCGAGTTGGGTTACGTCGCAGGTGATTGCGACAGCTTCGCCGCCGATGTCGGCGATCGCGCTCACCGTTCGCTTCGCCGCGACTTCGTCGATGTCGCTGCAGACGACCCGACTGCCACGGCGGGCCAGTTCGATCGCGAACGCCGCGCCGATGCCGCTGCCGGCACCGGTCACCACCGCACGCGCGTGATGGCTCACCTTGGGCGATTTGCCAAACGGTCCGATCATTCTCAGCCCGCCTTCCCTGATATGGCCTCAATACCGTTGTCTCGCATCGAGGTGTCGATGAAACGTGCGACGTGCTTCATGGCCTTGACGGCTTCCGGCGACAGCCTCGGCAGCGCCTGGAAAACGTGTACCTGGTCCGGCCAAACCTGCAAAGTGCAACGGCCACCGCCGGCGCGGATGTCGGCGGCCAGGTGCCGCGCATCGGCCAGCAGCATTTCTGCGCCGCCGGCCTGGATGAGTGTCGGGGGCAACGGCGGTCCGCCGGCTACGTCGAGTTTCAGGCGCCGGTGCGCGGGATCGACGCCGTTGCTGTAGAGCGCGACCAGGCGTGCCGCATCGTCGGCGCGGATTGCCGGGTCGCGCCGCAAATCCTCACGCGCACGGGCAAGCTCGAGTGTCAGGTCGATCAGCGGCGAGAACAGCGCGAGCGCCGCCGGGCCGTTGGCGGCAACGTCGGGCTGCAGCAGCAGATCCACCGAGAGATGGCCGCCTGCCGAATCGCCGGCGATCACTACGCGGTCCGGCGGCACCTGGCTGGTGAGCCAGTCCCAACCGGCGCGTACATCATCTGCCGCGGTCGGGAAGCGGTGCCGCGGCGCCAAGCGGTAGTCGACGGCGAACACCGGCAGACCGGTCAGCCGTGACAACCACGACGTCAGTCGGCGGTGGGTGCGCGGTGAGCACAACGCAAAGCCACTGCCGTGGACGAAATAGATGGCGCCGGCCCTGGAGGGTACGCCGGGCGCACGCACCCATTCACCGACCACGCGACGTCCGTCATGTTGCACGTCGACGGACTCGGTCCGGGTCCCAGCCAGCGACGGTCCGAAGGCATCCATGATGCCGGACACGATCCGTCGCGACAGCCAAAGGCTCCATGCCTGTTCGGGCGGTAAAACCGCGCTGATCTGCCGCAATGTCGTCATGCTCACCAGAGCTGCGGAACGGGATCGCAGCGATCCACGAGTCGGCACTGACTCCGTCATGCGAATGAGTCAACACAAAATGGTGACATTCGTCAATGGCAAGGTTCTGCGTGGCGCGGATGCTCGCCTGCCCGGGCGCTTCGAGCAGGATCGAGAAGCAGTTGCTGGCGTCCATGTACGCGGTCAGCAAAACGCTATAGCGGACTATTCAGCTGAGCCGCGCAGTATCTGAGAGCATGGGACGTGCTGTCGGGGCAGAGGTTAATACCCTGCCCAAAGACATCAACCGCCAGGCGGGGGTGCGCATGTGAACGTTGTTGGGCGGTGGTGGCGCCAGGGCGACCACTTTGACTGGCTAACTCTGTACTTGAACACCCGGGGCATCCGGCTGTTATGGCGGGCAATGATCGCAGCAGTGATCGGGTCGATCGCTGTGGTTCCGGCTGTGGTGTTGGTCAGGCCGACCCTGCCGCATTACCCAGCCGCGGCCTTCGTGGCGCCGCTTGCCAGCGCCTTCGGCGTGACGGTGGCACTGTTGTGGTTGATCCGCTGGCCCACGCGCGGGCAATCCGTCCTCTACGCCCTCATCGGGAGCGGCTGCATCGCGGCGGCCTGCCTCGTGCAAGGCGACCCACTTGCCGGGTTGCTGGGTTCTGGCGCGTTTGCGGTGCTCGGTGGGTACCTCGCCTTCTTCCACACCGCGCAGTACATGACGATTAACTTCGCGATCGCCATGACTACCGCCCTGGTGCTCGTCGAACGCCTGATCCGCTATTACGACACCGTGGTGGCGGGTTGCGCATTTCTGCTCGTGCTGGTGCTCAATGTGGCGTTTCCGTTTGCGGTGCAATGGCTGGTTCATGTGCTGGCCAGCGAGTTGCAACAATCCAGCCGCGACCCGCTCACGGGTCTGTTGATCCGCCGGGCCTTTTATCACTCGACGTACGGGTTGCTGCTGCGCCGCAGGGAAGGGCAAAGTTATCTGGGTGCGGCGATGATCGATTTGGATAACTTCAAGCGCCTCAACGACACTCATGGTCATTCCACCGGAGACAAGGCCTTGGTCGCGGTGGCCGGTGCTCTTCGCCTGGTCTGCCCGCCGACAACGATGGTCGCTCGCTTCGGCGGTGAAGAATTCGTCGTCGCCGACATCTACCGCACCGACGACCTGCACGACATCGCCGAACAGTTGCGCAAAGCCGTCGCCGCCACCCGCTACCCCATTACGGCCAGTATCGGCATCGTCAGCGTCCCGCTGGGCCCGAGCTTCGACCCCGCTGAGCGTGAACTCATCGACGATCTCGTCAACGTCGCCGACACGGCCATGTACGCGGCCAAGCGCGCCGGCGGAAACCAGAGCCGCTGCACCCGCATCCCACACGCCGCCCCCAGAGGGAGTGCCGCTTAAAGGTCGTCGCCCCAGTCACGGACGCCCGCAGGGTCCGTCTAAAACAGCGAGGCCGGAATAATAACTGACCGGTCGTCTGTTGTTGGAGTCATGCCACGACCACCCAATCCCGAAGTCCGCAAGCGATTGCTCGCGGCGGGGCTCGACCTCATCCATGCGCGAGGGTTCGCCGCCAGCGGCGTCAAGGACATCACCGAAGCGGCCGGCGTGCCGAAGGGGTCGTTCTATGCGTATTTTCAGAGCAAAGAGGCGTTCGCCTCGGCAGTCCTGGACGCGTATTGGGTCGATATCGAAACTCGACTCGTGCCGATCCTTCACGGCGACGGGTCAGCGCAGGAACGGATCACGCGCTTCTTCCATGCGCTGGCCGACGACCACGAGGCCGCCAACTTCCTACTCGGCTGCTTGATCGGCAATTTGTCGCTTGAGCTCAGTAGCTCCAGTGAGCCGATTCGCGCGCAGTTGATCAGCGTTCTCGAGCGCTGGGGCAGCGCTCTCGCCGCATGCTTGCGTTCCGGTGATCTTCGGGAGGATCTTGACGCAGACGATATTGCCTCCCGGCTGATCGAAGCCTGGGAAGGTGCGGCGCTTCGGGGCAAAATGATTCGCAGCCGCATTCCCTACGACCGGTTCGAAGCCGACACCATTCCCGCGCTGCTGCGCTGAACTAAGCGGGAATGGAGGTTCGTTAGCGGATGTCAAGTAGACGACTGGTCATCTATAGAATGAAGGAGGTCGACAGTTATGGCATCAGGTGAGCATCTGGGGCGTGTCACGTTCGCCTTGAACAACGGTGGCGGCGCGATTCCAGCGCTTGGATTCGGAACGTCGCTGTCCGATCGCGCGAAGACGCGCGATGCCGTCAAAGCCGCGGTCAAGGTCGGGTTCCGACACCTCGACGCGGCCGAACGGTATCGCAACGAAGCCGAAGTCGGCGCCGCGCTCAAAGAGTTGTTCGACGACGGCACAGTCCGCCGCGACGAGCTGTTCGTGACCACCAAGCTGTGGAACAACAATCATCGCCCCGAACGGGTCAAGTCGGCATTGCAAGCCAGCCTTGACAGGCTCGGGCTCGACACCGTGGACCTGTATCTGGTGCACACCCCGTTCGCCTTCAAGCCCGGTGACGACCAAGATCCGCGCGACCCGCACGGAGCTATCATTTATGACGACGGCGTCACGTTAGAGGAAACCTGGGCGGCGATGGAAAACCTTGTCGACGAAGGGCTTACCGGCGCAATAGGCCTCTCCGACATCGACGTCGAGGGCGTCAAGAGGATCGCCCAGACCGCCAGGATCAAGCCGGCCGTGGTCGAGGTCGAGTCGCATCCGTACCACCCGCAGTGGGAACTGCATCAACTACGCGAGACAGACGGGATCATCCTGTTGGCGTTTGCTTCGCTTGGGCACGGGCTCGAGCCGCGACTGCTTGACGATCCGATGATTGTCTCGACGGCGAAGCGGTTGGGAAAAACGCCCGCACAAGTGCTTTTGGCGTGGGGCATCCAACGTGGCAGCGCGGTTCTGACGGGATCGGTCAACCCCACGCGCATCAACGAGAATTTCGATGTCACCGCGATTCCCGAGAGCGCGGTCCAAGACATCAGTGAGCGTCTCCAGACCCGCTACCGGTTCAATTCAGTTGTCGACGGCGGGGAACCGGGATTCGCCGAGGTGCCCGCAGGGAGTTGACAGTTAGGCGGTCGACTCGGAGATGGCGTCGACGATTTCTTGCGCCGAAAGGATTGCCGTCGCGTAGTTGGGAATGTTGATCGCCAAGGCCGCGTGCATCTCTTCGTCGGAGTAGCTGGCCGTCGCATCTCTCACGACGGTCACCTCATAGCCCAGCTCCGCACCGAAGCGAACCGTCGCATCGAGGCAGGTGTGCGCGATGAGGCCCATCATGATCAACTGCTGAATGCCTTGCCTCTTGAGCAGAAGGTCCAAGTCGGTATTGGCAAAACCGCTGGAGCACCAATGCTCTTGGGCGACGATGTCGCCCGGCCGGGGTTCAAACTCGCTGCGGAGCTGACCGCCCCACGATCCGTACTCGAAGGTCTTGCGCGACCACGCTGCCTTCTGGATCGGCGCGATGTACTTCCAGTTCTCGTAGTCGCCTGGCCGGTATCGGTGGTGCAATGCGTAGAAGACCTGAATGCCGGCGGCTCGCGTCGCCTCGAGGACCTGGCTCATGTGCGGGACGCACCCATTGGCTTCGGCAACCCCCTTGAGGCGGTCCCATACTTTGCCGCCCTCGGAAATGAAGTCGTTGTACGGATCGATCACAACGAGGCCGGTGCTGCTTCCGTTGTATTTCACGTCGTCAACTCTGCTCCGGAGCGCCGTCGAGCACCACCGCCGCTACGCCGTTTTACATATATGACTTGATATGTAACATTGCCAGGTATGGCCGCCGTCACACTTGCCCAGGGTGATCTCACCGACGAGGCCGGTGATGTCGAAGCATAGGCCGCGGGTTGGCGTCATCGGGGCCGGTCCCGGCGGTATCGCCATGGGTATTCAATTGGCCCAAGGTGACTACGATTTCACCATTTTCGAACGTGGCGACGGGTTCGGCGGAACGTGGCGCAACAACACCTACCCCGGTGCGGCATGTGATGTGCCGTCGCACTTCTACTCGTTTTCGTTTGCGCTGAATCCGTACTGGAGCAAGACCTACGCGAACCAGCCCGAGATCCTCGCCTATCTGGAGCGGGTCGCACACGACCACCAACTGGGCCAGCACCTGAAGGCCGGCACCACCGTGACGTCGGTCCGATGGTCCGATGCCGACTCGCGATGGGCGATCGAGACCGCGGAGGGGAGTCGACATGACGTCGACGTTGTGGTCAGCGCGGTCGGCATGCTTGATGTCCCCAATATCCCGGCAATTCCCGACCGGGAGCTTTTCGGCGGCCGAGTTTTTCACTCGTCACAGTGGGATCATTCGAAATCGACGGCGGGGGAACGGGTTGCATCGATCGGCACCGGTGCCAGCGCCGTCCAGTACGTGCCAGCCATCGCCGCGGAGACCGAGCATCTGACCATATTCCAGCGCACCCCGATTTGGGTGGCGCCCCGGATCGACGACCCTTTCACCAGCGAGCAGCAAGAGTTGTTCGCGAGCGACCCCGCCGAAGCGCTGAAGCTTCGCAATGAGGCGTTCCAGCAGTACGAAGTGGCCGATTTCAATGTCGAATCCGACATGACCAAGATGCTGACCGAGATGTCGTACAACTACCTGATGAAAAAGGTGAGCGATCCGCAGTTGCGCTCGAAGCTGTTGCCGGACTACCCCGTTGGCTGCAAGCGGCCGCTGCAGTCGAAGACGTGGTTTCCGGTATTCGATCTACCGAACGTCACACTGGAAACCGCTCCGATCGTTGCCTTCACCGAACACGGTCTACGCACCGCGGACGGTGTCGAGCACCGGGCCGACACGGTGATCTTCGGAACCGGTTTCAAGGCCGCCGACTATCTGAGCAATCTGGATGTCTACGGCAACGGTGGCCGGCGACTTCACGACGAGTGGCGTCACGGCGCCGAGGCGTATCTGGGCACCGTGGTGCCCGGCTATCCGAATCTGTTCACCCTGTACGGGCCGAACACCAACGGGACGACCTCGATGATCTACATCCTGGAGGCGCAGGCCGAATTCGTGCGGCGACTACTCGACACGATGAGCCGAGAAGCGATTGAGGCAGTCGAGATCAAACGCGGCCCGCACGACGCATTCAATACTGAGATCCAGGCGGCACTGGACACCACTGTCTGGGCGGCGAACTGCAGCAACTACTTTCGCCACCCAAGCGGCAAGATGGTGACTCAGTACCCCTACAGCGGAAGCATGTTCGCGCAGCGACTCGCCGCAGTTGACCTGGATATCTTCGACACCCGTCCGCAAAGTCCGAAACTCACGGCAGAGGCTGGCAACGCATGACCGGTGTTCATCACACGGCGATCGTGACCACCGACGTCGAACGTGCGCTGAGCTTTTGGCAGGACGGCCTGGGTCTCACGGTCCTCTTCGACCATGTATTCACCGGTGACTGGCCGACCCTGTTCGACGCCAGAACCGATACCCTGCAGTCGATCTTTCTCGGTGACCCCGGCGCACCGGATACCGGCATCGTCGAATTGGTCGTGTTCGACAATCCGGCACCGGAGCGCGAATCGATAGCGGGGCCCGCGCCGGGGTTCTTCCTGGTCTCGCTGAACCGTGACGTCGAGCCGACGCTTCGTCGACTGGCCGATCTGGGATTCACCGATGGTGTACGGCAGATTGTCGTGCCCGCACCGCACGGAAAGCAGGTTCAGATGGCTGTCATCACGGCGCCGGACGGCGTCCGCGTTGAGTTGATCGGGCCCGCGCGGTGACCGCCATCGTGACGGGTGGCGCCTCCGGCATCGGCAGCTCTGCCGCCGACCGGCTGCGGAGCGCTGGCCACCATGTCATCACGTGGGATCTCCGCGGCGGCGACATCGCCTGCGACATCAGCGATCCCGACGCGGTGTCTGCTGCGCTGGAGCAGACACTGGCCAGCGTCGGGGTGCCGGATCGTCTGATCGCCTGTGCCGGTGTCGGTGCTTCCGGAATGTTGATCACGCAGGATCCCGCCGACTGGAAGCGAGTGATCGACGTCAACCTCACCGGAACCTGGCTGACGATGCGGGCGGTGGCGCAGGCGATGATCGACAACGGCGGCGGTGGATCGATCGTCGCTGTGTCCAGCATCAGCGGCACCGTAGCCGACCGCGACATGGGCGCTTACTGCGTCTCCAAGGCCGGGGTAGACATGCTGGTCCGCGTCGCGGCAAGCGAGTGGGGACCGTACGGCATCCGGGTCAACGCGGTGGGGCCGGGCGTCACGCGAACACCCATGCTGGCCCAGGCTGAGCAGCTGCCGGGATGGTTAGACGGACTGAGTCAGCGAACCGCGCTAGGGCGGTCAGGTGAGGCCGATGATGTTGCCGAGGCCATCGTCGCGGTGCTCGAGATGGGTTGGGTCACCGGACAAACCGTCCTGGCTGACGGCGGTCTGGCATTGCACAGTCCGATCGACACCTACGGACAGATTCAGCGACTGCGCGCCAAGCGCGGCTAGTCGATCAGCGACTGCGTGCCGAGAGCGATTGCCAGGGATTACCGGACCGGGTTTGTCCTGGCCCTGGCAGTCCTAGGAAAACCGGACGACTGCCTGAGGACCGGTGTTCGGCGAAGACTCATCGGTGAATCACGACGAAGGAGAAACATGAACGCGATCGCGTCGGGAACGGTGCTCATCACCGGACCCAGCGGCGGCCTGGGCAAGGCCACGACTCTGGCTATCGCCAATCGTCCGGCAGAGCAGCGGCCGGATTTATTGCTGGTCGGCAGGCCCGGCACGGCCCTTACCGAGGTGGCCGAGGCCGCCCGTGCGGCTGGGGCCACCGTGCAGGAGATCGGCTGCGACCTGGCCCGGCTGGCCGACGTCTGCGATGCGGCACGCCAGGTCAAGGACCTGTTGGCGGCGGGCGCGGTGCGTCCGCTTCGGGCGATCGTCGCGAACGCCGGCGTGTCAGTGGCCGATACCCACAATGCGTCCGCGGACGGCTACGAACTCACCTTCGCCGTGAACCATCTCGCGCACGCGCAGCTCGTCGGCGATCTACTAGACTCGCTCGCGGCGCCCGCCAGGGTGGCGCTGCTGGGGTCAAACACCTACCACCAGAACATCTTCCGTCGGATCCTGCGAGTCGCACCAGCGGTTTGGCGCGATCCGATCGAGCTTGCCCAGCCCACCGCGGCCGACATGCCGGCCAACCTCGAGAGCGCCGGAATCGCCTACTCCAACTCCAAACTCGCGATTCTCTACTACGCGCACGAATTGCAGCGGCGCGCGCCCGCGGGGATCAACGTCATGGTGTTCGAGCCCGGATTCATGCCTGGCACCGGGCTGAGCAGAGGGCACGGCCCCGGTCTGCAGAAGATAGGCCGTGTGATTGAGCGCATCCCCGGCGTCTCGTCGCCCAGACGATCTGGTCCGACGCTCGCATCGGTCGTTCTCGACGACCGCTGGGCGCATTTGAGCGATGGCGCATTCGTTGTCAAAGAGGAAGAGCGTGATGTGAAGCCATTCGCCAACGACCCGGTTCGCGAGTCGCGGCTGTGGGAGGTGACGGCCAAACTACTCGACGTGGAACGCTAGCAGGCCATCTCCGGGACTCATGCTTGACGGAGACGCCAACGCTGCTCCTGCTCCGAACAAGGTCGCACTGGCGGCGAGCACCGAGAGGGCGGTTGACAAGAATGACCGCCTCGCCTCGTCGCGGCCAGTTACCGCAGGCGAATTGCTGTCAACACTTGCTTTCATGATGTTAAGGCTAGTGGCGAAAGGTAAGTAATCTCTGTCCGAACTCGATGAATCCGGCTGCCGAATCTTAAGAGTGTAATTGCCGGACGATCGCCTTCTTGTCGATCTTGCCGACCGGTGTGGTCGGTAACGAGGCCATCGCGTTCAGGACATCCGGCCGTGCGTGCCTAGCGACGCCGCGCTGGTCGAGATAGGTGTTCAGCTCCGCAAGCGTCACAGGGCTTCCTGAGAAAACGACTGCCGCGCAGATCTTTTCGCCCAGGTATGGATCGGGCAGTGCCACCGCCGCCGCTGACGAGATCGCCGGGTGGGTTCGCAGGTGCTCTTCGAGATCGGCCGCGGGAATGGTCTCACCGCCGCGATGAATGACGTCTTTCACCCGGCCGGTGACTTCTAAGTTCCCGTCGGGGTGTTGACGGACGAGATCGCCGCTGCGATAGAAACCCTCTAAGTCGAAGCAGCGCGCGTTGGCTTCTTCGGCGCGGAAGTATCCGTTGAAGGTGTACGGACCCCGCACCAGCAGTTCGCCCTCCGTGCCGGCCGGCACGGGTTGGCCGGCGTCGTCGACGATGCGCAGTTCGTCGTCGACGCAGAGCGGTCGACCTTGGGTGTGGTCGACCACGTTCGGCGGGTCGCCGGGCCGGGTGTAGTTCAGCAGACCTTCGGCCATTCCGAAGACCTGCTGCAGGCCCGGTGTCAATGTCTTGCGGACCCGTTGAGCATCATTGGCTTCCAGCTTGGCGCCACCAACTTGTAACAGCCGCAACGAGGTTGGGGCCTCGGGCTCCCATTCGGTGGCCTGTGCCCAGAGGTTGGCCAATGCCGGCACCAGCGCGGTGACAGTGACGCCGTGGCGCGCGATGGCGCCAAACGCCGACTCCGGGCTCGGGTTGCTGAGAAACACGGTGGGCGCGCCTACCGCGATAGCCCCCAATAGTCCGGGGCAGGCCAGCGGAAAGTTGTGCGCGGCAGGCAAAGCCGCCATATACACGTCGTCGGCGGTGAGCTTGCAGAGCTCAGCGCTGGCCGTGACGTTGTAGACGTAGTCGTTGTGGGTGCGGGGGATGAGCTTCGGTGTGCCGGTGGTGCCGCCCGACACCAGCAGCAATGCGGGGGACTCGGGATCTGGATTGTGTGGTTCGGGCCCTTCCACGTTGCTTGCGCATACCTGCGACCACGACGTAAAGGGTCCCGGGTCGCCGTCGACGATGACGTGCCGCAGCCCGGGATGGGCATGTGAGAGTTCCTGTGCCATCGGACGGTAGTCGAAACCGCTTGCGCTATCGGTGATTATCAGCGCTGTCGCTTCGCTGACCGCGGCGAAGTGTCCTAACTCGGCCGCGCGGTGGCCGGTCAGGCACATCACCGGGATCGCGCCGAGGCGTAGCAGTGCGAACAACGCCACCGCGAATTCGCAGCTGTTCGGCAGTTGCAGGAGCGCGCGATCGCCCGCGGCGATGCCCAGCTCCGCCAAGCCCGCCGCTGCGCGGTCAGCGCGTTCGTCGAGTTGCGCGAAGGTCAGTCGCTGCGGCCGGTCGGCATCGACCACCGCTACATGCGTCGACCAGTTCTGCGCCGCGTCGGACAGAATCGAGTCGACGCTACGGCCGGTCCAGTAACCCGCGGCCCGGTAGTTCGCCGCGCGGTCCGGTGAAAACGGCACAAAGCCTTCCAGCTGGGAAGACGACATCCCTCTGCCTCCAGTTCGGCTCACCGATACGCAGCACGTCCGTTGCTTAGAAGCTAAGCACCCAGTGAGCCCAGCGCCGTCACGAATTGTTCGGGCCAGGTCAACAGCAGGCTGCCGTCATTGAGCAGACCGGGGAACAGCTCCTCAGCGCCGTCGAACGGGTTGGTGCCGGCGTCATAACCGTTGACGAGGGCACCGATCACATCGGACGAAAGGTTGTTCAGGTCGGACAGGCCCTGCGCGGTGTCGCCGGCGGCGAACTCGGTCCCGATAGTGTCCACGTCGTTTGTCAGGGCGAACATGGCACTGATTTCGGGCGACAGAACCGACTGGAGGGCCGCTTTCAGCTCGTCGTAATCGCCGAACGTCTCGAGCAAATTCGTCTGAACCTGCGACAGCTCGACGGGAATCGAATAGGTAGTGACCCCGCTATCGCTGGTCTCATCGACAATAGGAGCCAGCAAGGGATTCAGCGTGTGGTCCACCGTCTCCAATGACCACGCGTTGAAGTCGCTGAACGCCTGGAGGGTGTTCCCGCCTTGGAAATCGGTCGAAAGTTGCTGGAGAAGGCTGCCGGTCTCGGAGGTACCGGTAGCCGGGTTTGTCACCGTGCCGCCGAACAGCCCGAAAACGTAGCCGTCGTCGTCGCGAACAGGCTGGCGCCCGCTACCGCGACACCGGCGATCATCAGCCGGCTGACGTAAGTCGCCTTCGAGTCGGAAGGAGGAGCTAGCTGCACGGCATCTCCTTTAAGTAACCGGGACGCGACGCTACCTGAGATTTGACTGAGACACAATAGGTAAACCTAACCTTACTGAGGCTAGGGTAACTTTTTGGGCCTGGACCGCGATTACCGCTGCTCTGAGCGAATTGACCGTGACACCGGGGTAGCGGCCGGGGTCGTGACAGCCCGCGTGATAGGGGCTGCATGGGGGCGATTCTTAGCTCGTGCTGAGGGCAGTAGCGTGCCGGGTACCCCGACTATTAAAGTAGCCAGCAATTTAGGCTAGCCTCCACTAACTAGTAGGAGGGTTGGGTTTGTTGAGTGGTGGGGTGAGGGCTTCCGTTGCTGGCAGCCCGAGCGACGTGTGCGCTGAGGTCGCCGATTTGCTCGGCGTCAGCGCCGATACCGTCGACCCCGGCGGCAACCTCATCACCCAGGGTCTCGACTCGATTCGGATGATGTCACTCGCCGGTCGGTGGCGTCGTCGCGGTATCGATGTCGACTTCGCCGCGCTGGCCGCCGACCCCACCGTTGAGGCATGGTCGCTGCTCGTCGGTGCCAAACAGAACACTGCCGAATCTGACGTCGTGGCCGCGGTGCCTACCGGAACATCCGATGACGCAATTCCGCTCGCCCCGATGCAGCACGCCATGTGGGTGGGACGCCACGACAGTCAGCCGCTCGGTGGCGTGGCCGGGCATCTGTATGTCGAATTCGACGGCGGGGCAATCGATCCCGAACGCCTACGGGACGCGGCCGCGAAGTTGGCAACGCGTCATCCGATGCTGCGGGTGACGTTTCTGTCGGACGGAACCCAGCAGATCGATGACGGTCAGGAACCGGCGAGTTTCCCGGTCACGGTGCACGACTTTCGAAACGTCGACTCCGACGTCGTCGCTGAGCGGCTCGCCGGCATTCGGGAAGCGAAGTCGCATCAGCAGCTCGACGGGCAGGTGTTCGAGCTGACGCTTTCATTGTTGCCCGGCGAAAGCTCGCGCCTGCATGTGGATTTGGACATGCAGGCCGCCGACGCGATGAGCTACCGCACGCTGATGGCCGATCTGGCGTCGCTGTATCAGGGACGGCAGCTCTCGGAGTTGGGCTACAGCTACCGGGAATACCGTCAGGAGATTGTGCGGCGGGAGGCCGGACCGCGGCCCGCTTACGACGCTGACCGGGACTGGTGGTCACAGCGGATCCCTGAGCTGCCGGATCCGCCCAAGCTACCATCGACGAGCCGAAAACTACTTTCCCGCATCAGCACTCGACGCTGGCAGTGGTTGGATCCGGAAACTCGACGCGCGCTGTTCGCGCACGCCCGTTACCTGGGTGTCACCCCCGCGATGATGTTCGCCGCGGCTTTCGCGCACACCTTGGCGTGCTGGTCGAGCACATCGCGATTCCTGCTGAACGTGCCGCTGTTCGGTCGCGAGGCCCTGCATCCCGATGTAGACAGCCTGGTCGGCGACTTCACATCATCGTTGCTGCTCGACATTGATCTGACCGGCACCACCGATGCGGTGTCACGAGCGCACGCAGTGCAGGACGCGATGCGGACGGCGGCAACGCATTCCAGTTATCCCGGCCTCTCGGTGCTGCGCGACCTTGGCCGTTACCGGGGCGCCCCGGTGCTCGCGCCGGTGGTGTTCACCAGCGCGCTCGGACTTGGCGAGCTGTTCTGCCGCGACGTCACTGAGGCTTTCGGCACGCCGAGCTGGATCATCTCGCAGGGCCCGCAAGTTTCGCTCGACGCTCAGGTCACCGAATTCGATAGCGGCGTCATGGTGAATTGGGACATCCGCGAGGACGTCTTCCCGGCGGGTGTCATCGACGCGATGTTCGCTCATCACATCGACGAACTGCGTCGGCTGGCCTTCACCGTCGACGAGTGGGAAGTCTCCGATCCGCCGGCGCTGCCGGCCGATCAGCGCGCGGTGCGCGACACGGTCAACAGCCGAACCGCCGACCCCAGCGGAGAGACCCTGCACCAGGGCTTCTTTCGCCGCGCTGAACAGCAGCCGGACGCGCCGGCGGTCTTCGCCAGTTCCGGTGACCTTACCTACGCCCAGTTGCGCGACCAGGCATTGACACTGGCGTCGGCCTTGAGCGCGAACGGGATTCGCGAGGGTGACACGGTTGCGGTGATGGGTCCCAAAACCGCTGAACAGGTGCCCGCGTTGCTGGGGATTCTGGCGGCCGGTGGGGTGTATTTGCCGATCAGTCTCGACCAGCCCCCTGACCGCGCGGAACGCATTCTGCAGACCGGTCAGGTGAAGCTGGCCCTGATGTGTGGCGGCGAGCGACTCTCGTTGCCGGTGCCTGTGTTGACGATTGCTGATGTGCTGACCGGCGCGCCCGCCGACGCTGAGATCGACATCGCGACAACCGATCCCGCGGCGCTCGCGTACGTGTTGTTCACCTCGGGCTCCACCGGGGAGCCCAAGGGTGTAGAGGTAACCCACGACGCCGCGATGAACACGGTCGAGTTCATCGCCCGGCATTTCGAGATCGGCGCGGCGGATCGTTGCCTGGCGTTGTCCACGCTGGAGGGCGACATCTCGGTGATGGACATCTTCGTCACCTTGCGGACTGGTGGGTCGATCGTGGTGGTCGACGAGGCGCAGCGGCGCGATCCCGATGCCTGGGCCCGGCTCATCGACGCTCACAAAGTCACGGTGTTGCACTTCATGCCGGGCTGGCTGGAGATGCTGAGTGAGGTAGGCGCTGGCCGCCTTTCGTCGGTGCGGATAATCCCCACCGGCGGTGACTGGGTGCGGCCCGAGGTGGTTCGCCGCCTTCGGGCCGAGGCGCCCGCGCTGCGCTTCGCCGGCTTGGGTGGTGCCACCGAAACCGCCATCCACAACACTATTTTCGAGATCCGCGACGTCGACGCACTCCCATCGGAGTTGACGGCGCTGCCGTTCGGCACGCCGCTTTCCAACAATGCCTGCCGGGTGGTCAACGATGTGGGCGCCGATTGCCCCGACTGGGTCGCCGGCGAACTGTGGGTAGCCGGACGCGGCATCGCCCGGGGCTACCGCGGACGTCCGGATCTCACTGCCCAACGGTTTGTCGAATACGACGGCCGGACCTGGTACCGCACCGGCGATCTGGCCAGATACTGGCCAGACGGGGTCCTGGAGTTCGTGGGACGCGGCGATCACCGAGTCAAAATCAGCGGTTATCGGGTCGAAATCGGCGAAGTCGAGGTTGCGCTGCGTCAGATCCCGGGCGTGTCAATAGCGGTCGCCGCCTTGGTGACGACGGCGGGCGGCGCCGATGTTCTGGCCGCAACTCTCCGGGCAGATGACCCACGGCTGAGCGTCGAACTCATCCGCGAAGCGATGGCCGAACGCGTTCCCGCGCACATGATCCCGCAACACCTGTCGCTGGTGGAGTACATACCGTTCACGCTCGCCGGCAAGATCGACCGACGCATCGTCGCGGGCCAACTCGCCGCTGCCGTCAACGACGCGGCCGCGCCCGACCGTCGTCTCCCATCGACGCCGCTGGAATCCGCTCTCGCGGCGATCATCGGGGATGTGCTCGGCCTGGACGCGGTCGGTGTCGACGATGACTTCTTTGCCTTGGGCGGTGATTCGGTGCTGGCAACGCAGACCATCGCTCGTATCCGGGCGTGGCTGGACGCCCCCGACGTGATCGTCGCCGACATCTTCGCCACCAGGACCGTCTCGGCGCTTGCCGCCATGCTCAGCCGCCGCGATTCCGACCCGGCCCGGCTCGATCAGGTCGCCGAGCTTTACCTGGAAGTCATCCACATGGACGCCGGCCACGTTGTGGCTGCCATCGCTGGAAATGAAGCAGCGCAATGATTTTCGATAATTTGACAGCAGTGCCGAAGAAGGAATTCCCGACCTGGATCAAGCGGGTACCTGGCCGCAACGGGGGAGGTCGCGCGGGCGCCACCGTGGTGTTTCCGCATGCCGGCGGAGCGGCCGTGGGCTATCGCAAGCTGGCAGCCGCATTGGCCGCAGCGGGCGACACGTACATCGTGCAGTATCCGCAGCGCGCCGAACGGCTCCGCGAGCCCGCCGCCCAGACCGTCCAGGACCTGGCCCGCGGTCTGTTCGTCGCCGGTCCGTGGCGCCAGATGGCGCCGCTGCGGCTGTTCGGTCACAGCATGGGCGCTGTCGTCGCTTTCGAGTTCGCCAGGATCGCCGAATCTCGCGGCGCTGCAGTGGAACGGCTGTGGGCTTCGGCGGCCCCGGCGCCGTCAGCCGTCGAAGCTAAGCCTGATCTGCCCACCAGCCATGACGATCTGATCGTCGATATCGTCGATTTCGGTGGGACAGATGCCGAGCTGCTTGCCGACCCGGAGTTTGCCGAGCTGCTGGTCACCGCGGTACGGGCCGATTATGCGGCGATTAATCGCTATACCTGTAGCCCCGAAATTCAAATCTCGGCCCACATTTCCGTATTGGGAGCCCGCGGCGACCTACGCGTCGATGCCACGGAACTTCAACTCTGGCAGGAGCACACTGCCGGCTCGTTCGACCTGTCCTGGTATGACGGCGGACACTTCTACCTCGACGACCACATCGAAGCCGTCGCTGCGCAGGTGAATGCCGGTGGCTGAGGACAGGTTTGCGGCCGGCGGCGACCCGGTCGTGATCGTCGGGATGGCGCTGGAAGCGCCCGGCGGGATCGACACCGCCGAGGCGTATTGGGAGTTGCTGGTTCACGGCCGCGAGGCACTGAGTCCGTTTCCCACCGATCGCGGCTGGTCGGTCCGCGAGCTATTCGCCGGATCACGTCGCAACGGTTTCAAAGAGATCCATGACCGTGGCGGATTCCTGACCGGCGCTACCACATTCGATCCGGAGTTCTTCGGGATTTCGCCGCGTGAGGCGGTCGCGATGGATCCCCAGCAGCGTGTTGCGCTGCGGGTGTCGTGGCGGGCTCTGGAAAACAGCGGCATCAATCCGGACGACATGGCCGGCCACGATATGGGCTGCTATCTAGGCGCGTCTGCCACCGGTTACGGACCGGAGATGGCCGAGTTCTCTGAATACAGTGGCCATCTGCTCGCCGGGACGGCGTTGAGCGTGATAACCGGCCGGATCGCATACACCCTGGGTTCGATGGGCCCGGCGGTGACGATTGACTCTTCGTGCGCGTCGGCGTTGGTGGCTTTTCACGCTGCCGTGCGCGGACTGCAGAACGGTGACTGCGACGTGGCGCTGGCCGGCGGAGTCAACGTGCTGGGCTCGCCGGGGTTCTTCGTCGAGTTCTCCAAGCAGCACGCCCTGTCCGACGACGGCCACTGCCGCGCTTACAGCGCGCAGGCCAGCGGGACCGTCTGGGCGGAGGGGGCGGCCGTCTTCGTGCTGCAACGAAAGTCAGCGGCACTTCGCGACGGGCGATACATCCTTGCCGAAGTTCGCGGCAGCGCCACCAACCACGACGGCCGCAGCGCCGGTCTGAGCGCGCCGAACTGCGCGGCCCAGGTCAGTTTGTTCCGCCGCGCCATCGCCGAGGCAGGCGTCCGTCCCGACGAGGTCGGGATGGTCGAAGGGCATGGCACCGGCACCAGGCTCGGGGACCGTACCGAGTTGCGGTCGTTGGCACAGACATACGGCGACACCGAACCCGGGCGCGGCGCCCTGTTGGGATCGGTGAAATCGAACCTGGGTCACGCCTTGGCTGCCAGTGGCGCATTGGGACTGGCCAAGATTCTGGTGGCTGCCGAGCACTGCGCGATACCGCCCACCTTGCACGCCGCCGAGGCGAGCCCCGAGATCGACTGGGAAAAGCAAGGTTTGCGTCTTGCGAATACTCTGACGCCGTGGCCTGCCGTCAATGGGCAACGGGTGGCAGCCACATCGGCATTCGGGATCGCCGGCACCAACGCCCACGTCATCGTCTCGCTACCAGAGGTAGCGTGATGCTGGCCCAACCGCTGCCCGACGGCCGTGTGCCGGTACTGCTTTCGGCGCACGACGAAACACTGATCACGCAGGACGCGTGGGCGATCCTCGGCTACCTCGAGCGAATCGCGCCGGACCACGATCCGACGGCAGAAGTCGCGTCCACCCTGATCCGCCTGCGACGTGTGCGACGGCACCGCGCCGTAGTACGGGCAGCCAATCGCAGCGAACTGGTGGACGGCCTGTCCGCGCTGGCCCACGACGAAGAGCATCCACTCGTCGCGCGGTCCTCGAAAAGCGTTGCGCCAACTACCGCGTTCGTATTCCCGGGGCAGGGTAACCAGTGGCAGTCGATGGGGGCCGATGCCTACCGCCGGCTGCCCGCATATCGTGCCGAAGCCGACCGCTGCACGGCGGCGTTCGTCGCGGCCGGGTTGGTGTCGCCGCTGCCTTACCTGCAGGGTGACGACGACCAGACATGGTCACGGACCCAGATGCAGGGTGCGCAATTCGTCCACGCGGCCAGCTTGGCGTCGCAGTGGCGATTCTGCGGAGTGCTTCCCGATATCACCATCGGACACAGCCTCGGCGAGGTCGCGGCGGCCTATGTAGCCGAGAAGATCTCGTTATCCGACGCGGTCGCACTGGTCGGTGCGCGCGCAGCGGCCGTCGACCGGTTGACGGGCCACTACGGCATGGTAGTGCTCGGTACCGGGGTCGACGAGGCGCACACGCTGATCGGCGAAACACCCGGCTGGCTTGAGGTATCCGCGGTCAACGCACCGTCGGCCACCGTGGTGTCGGGGGACCACGACGCCGTGATCGCCGTAACGGAGCTGGCTCAGCAGCGGGGGGTGTTCGCGCACCGGCTCACCGTGGACTATCCAGGCCATACCAGTGCCCTGCGGCCGCTGCGCGCCGAACTGAACGAGCTGCTACCCACGTCGACCTTCGGCGAGGGCCCGATGGCTTTCATCGGCTCGGCCACCGGCACCGAGGTCGGTAGCGACGTCGATTTCGCTCAGTACTGGTATGAAAGTCTCTGCGGCAGAGTGCGTTTTGACCGCGCGGTGGTAACCGGCCAGAAATGCGGGGCCGACACCTTCATCGAAATATCCGCGCATCCTTCTCTGTTGTACCCGCTGGTCGAACTCGTCGATGACGACTCGGCGGTGATTGTCGGCTCGGGCCACCGTGACGGGTCGATCAGCGATGTGTTGTCGGCGAACATCGCCGCCGTTGCAATCGCCGATCCCGGCTACCCATGGGCCGAAGCATTGCCCGCGGGTGTGCAACAACCGCTGCGCGGTTTCCCCAATGCTCCAATGCGGGCGGTGCATCTGTGGGCCGCGCCGGGACCGGGGACCGGCAAGGTCTCCGAGTCGACTACCTCGCTGACCATCGCCGTCGAAGATTGGCAGCCAATGGCGTTGCCGACGTCGGCCGACGGGGCTCGCTGCGGCCTCGCGATCGTCGGCGCCAGCGGCGCACCGCTGGTGCAGCTACTGACCGCGGCCGTAGCGACACATCACGGGTGCGAGTCGGTGCCGCCGGATGAGGCGGAAATCGTCACGGTGATCGCACCGGAGCTCAATCAGCCTGACGCCGTGGACGCTGTCGAACAGATCGCCGCCCGCAGCGATGTGGGACTACCCGACTACGACGCGATCATCGGTCCACGATGCCGAGCCGTGTGGCTGCTTACCGCCGGCGGGGAGAGGGTCCTGCCCGGTGACGCGGATCCCCGGCCTGCACAGTCAGCGTTGGCCGCCATGCACCGCAGCGTCGGCTTCGAATTCGGCGACCAGACATTCGGAAGTCTCGACCTGCCCGCCGGCGAGGTCGACGAGCAGACCGCGGCCGTTGTCATCGACGCGCTACTCGGCGACGCCGGTGTGATGGCTTTGCGCGTCAACACCGTTGACGGCACGTCTGCGCCGGAACGCTTCGTCCGGACTCTGCGCGAGCATCTCGATTCCGTGACCACGCGACCGCTCGATGCGGCCGCGCTGGAGAACGTGGTGATAACGGGCGGCAGCGGAGCGATCGGTCAGCGTTACGCGCAGTACTGCATCGAACACGGTGCGCGCCGCGTAGTCCTGTTGAGCCGCAACGGTGTAGAAACCGAGGTGCTGAGCCGGCTGGCCGGGCAACATGACGTGCAAGTGTTTGCGCCGCAGTGCGATGTCACCGATCGCTCGGCGGTATCGGCCGTCGCCGCCGAATACGCCGGCACCGGCGCGTCGATGCTGATCCACACCGCCGGAATCGCCGCGGCATCCTTGCACGCCGACCTCACCGGTGCCGGCGTCGCGGCGGTGTGTGCCGCGAAGGTAACGGGGCTGGCGGTGATGGCCGACTTGTGGCCGTTGCTGCCGGACTGCCGGATCTTGGCTTGCTCGTCGGTGTTTGGGGTCTGGGGTGGTCACGGCCACGCCGCATACGCGGCGTCGAACCGGATCCTCGACGTGCTGGCTGCCCAGCTGCGTTCAAGGGGCCTGGACTGCACGGCGATTCGATGGGGACTGTGGCAGGACGCGGGAGTCGTGACGGCGGATGAGATCGCCCGCACTCAGCGCTCGGGTCTCGTTGCCATGCGTCCCGAGTTCGCGGTGGACGCCAGTCTGGGTCGGTATGGCAACGATCCGCTGATCTTCGATGCGGACTTGGACCGGCTTCGGGTGTTCTTCGAGAGCCAGGGAATCTCGATGCCGTTCCATACTCCGACAGACATGGCGAATGCCCAGCGGCGCAACCACTCCGGCGGGCGACCGCTCGCCGACGTCGTACGCGCCGAGCTCGCGGCGACACTACGTGTGGACGATTCGGTGTCGATCGACCCGACCGCATCGCTCATTGACCTCGGTCTGGATTCGCTGTTGGCGCTCGATCTGCGCCGACGCCTGCGCCGGGCAGTGGGTCACTCGGCTCCGGTGGCGCGGATGCTCGGCGGAATCACCGTCAAAGAATTGATCGACGTCTTGGGCTCTGGGTCGACCAACGGCCAAGACATCAGGAAGGTTGGAATCCACGCGTGACTGACACCACCGACCTCGGCACGCTCGACGCACAACGCCTGGAATTGTTGCGCCGCAAGGTCGCTGAGCGTGGCCTGGCTCGACCGGAGGTCACCGAGGACGCCGACTCTGCGACGGATACCAAGCAGCTTCCGGAGATGTCCGATGGCCAACGCCGGATGTGGTTCGTCCAGTCAGTCGACCCCGACAGCGCGCTGCTCAACATCTGCGTCTCCTATCGCGTCACCGGCAACGTCGACGTCGCGCGGCTGCGGCAGGCGGTGGAAGACGTCGCGGCGCGTCACCCGATCTTGCGCACGACTTACCAGACCGACGGTGACGGCAATCCGTATCCGGTGATTCGTGACGATCTGCGACCGGGCTGGGCGGAGCACGACCTGTCCGGGCTCGCCGTGCAGGCCCGTCGGCTCAGGCTGGAAGTGCTGGCACAGCGGCAGTTTGCGCAGCCGTTCGACCTGACCACGGATTCGCCGCTGCGGGTCGCGGCCGCGCGGGTGGAAACCGACGAGTTGATCCTGCTGCTCACCGCGCACCATGTCGCCTGGGACGATGGTTCGTGGGCTCCGTTCTTCACCGACCTCACCCGCGCCTACGTCGACAGCACCGCGGCAACACCGCTCAACGTTGCGACCGACCCGGTCCGAAGCAGTGACGAAGATCAGGCCTATTGGCGTTCGTTGATGACGGATCTGCCTGAGCCGCTTGAGCTTCCCGGCCCCAACGGCTCGGTGGTGCCCAGCACCTGGCGCGCGCAGCGGGCCACTGCGCGGCTATCGGCGGAAACTATCGACCGTGCCGCGGCGCTGGCCAGGGAAACCGGCGCCACCCCGTACATGGTGTTGATGGCCGCGTTCGGCGCGCTGGTGCATCGCTACACGCACGCATCCGACTTCCTGGTCGCCACCCCGGTGCTGAATCGCAGCGCCGGGACCGAGAATGCGATCGGCTATTACGGCAACACCGTGGTGATGCGGATGCGGCCGCGGCCGCGGTTGACGTTCCGCGAGCTCCTGGTACAGACCCGCGACGGCGCGGTAGGCGCCCTCGCGCACTCGCGCGTCGACCTGGAATGGCTGGTCCGTGCCTCCAACCCGGACCGCAGGCACGGGGCCGAGCGAATGACCCGGGTCAGCTTCGGATTACGCGAGCCCGACGGCGGCGGCTTCTGCCCGCCGGGCGTGCAGTGCGAGCGCGCCGAGCTGCGCGGCCACGTCAGCCAATTGCCGCTGAGTCTGATGGTCGAATTGGCCAGGACCGCAGAGGGTTCGGATCGCGGCGCAGTCGTCGAAGCCGAGTACCTGGTCGAGGTTTTGGATCGACCGTTGGTGGATCAACTCCTGCGGCACTACGGCGTGCTGTTGGATAACGTGCTGGCGGATCCGGATATCACGCTGTCGGCGTGCGGACTGATGAGCGAGGACGACGCCGCGTGGCTGTGCCAAGTCTCGTCGGGTGAGAACTTCAGCACCCCGGCCAGCACGCTGCCGGGCCTGGTCACTGCGCGCGCGGCCCTGACACCGGACGCCGTCGCCGTCGTCTACGAAGGTCGTCAATACAGCTATCGCGATGTCGACGAGGAATCAAACAGGTTGGCGCATTGGCTGATCGGCCAAGGAACCGGCACCGAGGACCGCGTGGCGGTGTTGCTCGACAAGTCGCCGGAATTGGTCATCACCGCGCTGGGGATTCTCAAAGCCGGAGCAGTGTACCTGCCGGTCGACCCGACCTATCCGGACGATCGACTGGCATTCATTCTAGATGACGCGGCGGCGAAACTGGTTTTGCGCGAACCAGTTACCGGGCTGGCCGACTATCCGGCGACCGCTCCGGAGAGTGGCGAACTGGTGCGGCCGCTGAGCCCGAACAACACCGCCTATCTGATCTACACCTCGGGTTCGACCGGGCTACCCAAAGGCGTTCCGGTGCCGCACGCGCCGATCGCCGAGTACTTCGTCTGGTTCGGCGAAGAATACCGAGTCGACGAAACCGACCGGCTGCTTCAAGTGGCCTCGCCCAGCTTCGACGTGTCGATGGGCGAAATCTTCGGCACGCTGATTTGCGGCGCACGCCTGGTGATTCCGCGACCGGATGGCCTGCGTGACATCGGATACCTGACCGAGTTGTTGCGACGCGAGGGCATCACCTCGATGCACTTCGTTCCCTCGCTACTCGGCCTGTTCCTGTCGTTGCCCGGCGTCAACCAGTGGCGCACCCTGCGTCGGGTGCCCATCGGTGGTGAACCCCTACCCGGCGAGATCGCCGACAAATTTCACGCCACCTTCGACGCGCAGTTGTACAACTTCTACGGCCCCACCGAGACCGTGGTCAACGCCACCAGTTACCCGGTGGAGGGCGCGCAGGGCACCCGGGTAGTGCCGATCGGCCGGCCCAAGATCAACACCCAGGTGCATCTCCTCGACGATGCGCTACAACCAGTCCCGGTGGGCGTGATCGGCGAAATCTACATCGGTGGAACGCATGTGGCGCGCGGTTACCATCGCAGGCCCGGTCTGACTGCGGAACGCTTCGTCGCCGATCCCTTCACGCCCGGCGCCCGGCTGTACCGTTCCGGCGACCTGGCACGACGCAACGCCGACGGCGATATCGAATTCGTCGGTCGCGCCGACGACCAGGTGAAGATCCGCGGCTTCCGTATCGAACTGGGCGAGGTCGGCGCGGCCATCTCGGTTGATCCCAGCGTCGGACAGGCAGTCGTGCTGACCGCGGACCTGCCACACCTGGGCAAGAGCTTGGTGGGCTATGTGACTCCCGCCGACGGCGCCGGCCGCGACACCGTCGACCTCGCGCGGATCCGGGCGAGGGTAGCGGCAGCGCTGCCGGATTACATGACCCCGGCGGCCTATGTGGTGCTTGACGAGATACCGATCACGACGCACGGCAAGATCGACCGCACGGCATTGCCGGAGCCTGAAATCGCGGCGAAGGCGCAATACCGCGAGCCCGCCACCGTGACCGAACGCCGGATCGCCGCACTGTTTTCCGGCTTGCTCGGTCACGATCGGGTCGGCGTGGATGACTCGTTTTTCGATCTCGGCGGGCACTCGCTGGTGGCCACCAAGCTGGCCACCGCGATCCGTTCGGAATGCGAAGTCGAGCTGGGTATCCGCGACATCTTCGAGCTCGCCACCGTCGGACTGCTGGCAGAGCGGGTCGACGAGCTGCGATCCGGTGGCCGTGCGCAGTCACGGCCCAAACTCGTTGCGACCACCCACGACGAACCACTGCCGCTGTCGGCGTCCCAACTGCGTAGCTGGTTCGCGTACCGCGTCGACGGGCCGAGTCCAATCAACAACATCCCGTTCGCCGCAAAGTTGAATGGACCGTGGGACATCGACGCGCTGATCGCCGCGGTCGGTGACGTGGTGGTCCGTCACGAGATCCTGCGCACCACCTACATCGATGCCGAGGGCGTTCCATACCAGGTGGTAAACCCGGTCACCGAGCTGACGGTGCGCCGAGATGCCGGCGACGGCGATGAGTGGTTGCAGGAGCAACTCGAGGCCGAGCGCCGGCACTGCTTCGAACTGGACCGCGAATGGCCGATCCGGGTCGCCGTGCTGCACACCGGCGACACCGGCGAACATGTCCTGTCGCTGGTCGTCCATCACATCGCGTCCGACCACTGGTCTGCGGGCGTGCTCTTCTCCGACGTCATCACCGCCTACCGCGCACGGCGCGACGGTGCGGCCCCGTCGTGGGCGCCGCTGCGTGTGCAATATGCGGATTATGCTGCCTGGCAAAGCACTTTCCTGGGTGAGCCGGGCGGCCAGCAGACGGCGGTGGCCGCCGAGCAGCGGGACTACTGGACGAGCCAGTTGGCCGGCCTTCCGGAGGACAGCGGGCTGCGACCCGACTTCCCGCGCCCGCCGTTGCCCAGCGGCGACGGTGAATCGGTGACCTTCCGTATCGATTCGGCGATCCGAGCCAAGCTCGCCGACCGGTGCCGCGAGTTGGGCGTCACCGAGTTCATGGCGCTGCAGGCTGCGGTCGCTGTGGTCCTGCACAAGGCGGGAAGCGGCGTGGACATCCCATTGGGCACGCCGGTCGCCGGGCGCACCGAAGCCGAACTGGATCAGCTGATCGGCTTTTTCGTCAATATTCTGGTGCTGCGCAACGATTTACGTGGCAATCCCACGCTGCGTGACGTGCTGAGCAGGGCGCGCGAGACCGCGCTGGCCGCCTACGCTCACCAGGATCTGCCGTTCGACAGGGTGGTCGACAGTGTCAGCCCGGTGCGATCGCTATCGCGTAACCCGCTCTTTCAGGTCATCGTGCACGTCCGCGATCACCTGCCCGCCTCACGAGTCATCGAATCGGCGTCTCACGGCCAAGACACCGTATGCACGTCGCTGGACCCCGTTTTCGACATGGCGCACGCCGACCTCAGCGTCAACTTCTTCGGCACCGACGGATCCGACGACACCGGCTCCGCGGGCTACAACGGCCACCTCATCTTCCGAACCGAGCTCTACCGGCGGAACACCATCGAACGGTTGGCCGGCTGGCTGACTCGGGTGGTCACCGAGTTCGCCGAAGACATCGATCAGAGTCTGCGCGACGTGGTGTTGACGGACACGGACGAGCAGCGCCGGATTCTGGCCGAGTGGAGTCGTGGCGATCAGCCGCCGGCCGACCGGCCACGCACGGTGCCGGAAATGCTTGAGGCCAGCAGGCAGTGCGGAGCCGGGCGCGTCGCGGTGCGGTGTTCAGGTGGGGACCTCGACTACGTTGCGCTGCATCGCCGTTCGGATAACCTGGCGACACTGCTCACCGATCGCGGTGTGCGTCCGGGATCGTTCGTCGGGCTGTCGACCCGTCGGGGCCTCGACATGGTGGTGGCACTGCTGGCGATCGTCAAGGCCGGCGGCGCATATTTCCCGATCGATCCTGCCTATCCGGCGGCACGTAAGCAGTTCATGCTCGACGACGTCGCGCCCCGGGTCGTGGTGGCAACGGTCGAAGCCGTCGACACCATGCCGGACCAGTATGCGGCTGCCGTTCTCTCTCTTGATGATCCCGAGGTGCAGGCCGCCATGGAGAGGTCGGAGCCGCCGACGTCGATGCCGCGGCTGCCGCGTCCCGACGATCCGATGTATCTGGTCTTCACCTCAGGATCGACCGGAAAGCCCAAGGGCGCGGTGGGTACTCAACGTGCGATGGCGGCCCGGCTGGATTGGCAGCTGCGGCACTATCCGCCGAAAGCAGAAGACATCCGCCTTTCGCAAGCCTCGATGACATTTCTCGAAGGCGGCATGGAATTGCTGGCAGGTTTGGCCGCGGGTGCCACCATGATCCTGGCCGACGACGCCGAACACCGCGACGCGGAAGCTCTTGCGGCGCTGATGAAACGCGAGTCCGTCGCGCAAATCACCGCGGTACCCAGCCTGGTGTCCGCCTTGGTGGACAGCTCGCCGGACGCCGTGCGGTCGCTGGCCCGCCTGGTGTGCGGTGGCGAACCGGTGAGCGTCTCGCTACTGCAGCGGCTGACGGCCGCATGCGCCGACGGCGTCGGGCAAGGTCCCGAGCTGCTGAACAACATCGGCTCCACCGAG
>Ga0302177_10000556_pt1 | contig 28620 bp, 26 predicted proteins | sample I_Palsa_E1_2_FD_198780 | JGI IMG/M metagenome (GOLD analysis project Ga0302177, IMG submission 198780) | Peat permafrost microbial communities from Stordalen Mire near Abisko, Sweden - I_Palsa_E1_2 | ecosystem: Environmental > Terrestrial > Soil > Palsa > Peat permafrost | place: Sweden... | reverse complement strand
CGTCCGGGACTGGTCCGCGCATTCTTCGCTGATCCGCACCTGCGTTATATCACCGCATAACCAGAATCAGTCGGCCTACTTACGTCCGCCTTAGTAAGTGCAAAAACTTCATCAAGACCATGCGAAGTTGAGGTCAAGTTCCATCTTGGGGCGTAAGCGGCAGGCCAGAGAGCGCCCACCGAGTTCACATCCACGGAACGCATGGGGGTAACCGATCCTTGATGTGTGGTTGGGACGCCTCCGGTTGGGATCTGGCCCACATCTCGTGGCGGACACGAACCCGCATCGCGGGCGGTTCGTTGCCATGTGTGGCCGTAGCAGGCGGCATGGGCGCTATCGGCGTGTTTCCGCAGGAAGTGAAGGAACTCCTGGTAGATCGGCTGGCTGTACACGCCGATCGTCCGCCAGGAGCCCAGCTTGTCATTGTCACAGGACAGCAGATGCTTGTCATGTCAGCACGGTCATGATCTCGGGATGCTCCTGCCGCACCTTGCCGAGGCGGTCGTAGAGCAGGCCAAGCTAGCCGGGGGTTTAGTGTGTATCCGTGCCCGGGCGCGGGCAGATGAGGCGGCCTGCCCGTCGTGTGGCCGCGCCATGCGGCGCGTGCACAGCCGGTATGAGCGGCGGCTGGCCGACGCGGCGGGCGGCGGGCGGCGGGTGGCGGGTGGTAATCCGGTTGCAGGTCCGGCGGCTGTTCTGCGACGGCCCGGCGTGTGAGAAGGGGACGTTCGCCAGCAGGTGCCCGGCCTGTCGGTCCGGTACGGGCGCAATACTCCGCTGCTGGCCGGGATGCAGCAAGACATCGCGGTCGCGCTGGCCGGGCGGGCGGCCGACCGGCTGGCCCGGGCCCTGGGCGTGCCAGCGAGCCGACAGATGCCGTTGCGGCTGGTCATGGCCGCCCAGTAAGTAACAGTAGTTTGAGCTAGTAATTACCCACGCACCACGCCGGATACGTGTCCAAGCGCGCCGTACTCATCGATCCGTGCTGATCGCGACGTTGTAGGGAGCGGTCTGTGGAACCGTCTCCCAGTGGACGGGAGGGTTGCCGAGATTCTGACAACCTTCTCTACGGCTTTCAAGGGCGCGCCTCCGGCACACCAACGCCGGGGCCGCTGGTCCCCGGACGCATGCAGAGCGACGCGAAGCCAACGAGCGGGGATGCGTGATCGAGACGGGCAATCGCCACCAGGACCAGAGCGGGGAGGCGGTGGGCCAGCCGTAATTAGCTACGTGTTGCGGTGAACCGGGAAACTGCCAGACTTGCAGCGAATCCAATGAGTATTAGGTCAAGCCCCATCTGCGCAGCTTGCAGGTATCTCGCCACGTCACTAACACCATTGATATTTCCGGTTCCAGTCATCAAGGTGCCCAGGGCAAAATAAAAAGCGTCGAAATGAGTAAGGGGCACATTGAAATTTGCCGTCGTCCCGTAAGCAAAGTAAAGAAAGGAGAATACGCCAAGAAGGAAGAGGAAGCAGTACATCAACTTCATGACAACCTTGAAGAGGCTATTTTTTCCTCTGGCCGCGTCGATCGAATCCGAAATGCTGATAAAAGTGGCACCAATGAGGATAATCTTCGTCCAAAATGATACGCCCGAATGATCGGGGATAATAACAAAAATCCCCCAGACCCATATTAAGCAAAGAATGTCATATGCCGTAGAAATAAATCGCCAAAATCGTTTAGCCATACGTCCCCTCCGGCGAACCCGAATCCAGTCTAGCTGCTCACCCGAGCATCGGCCAGACTGTCGCCGTTAGACTGCACACACCCCGTGCCAGCCGCGTGCCAGAACCAGGAGGAAACCGGAGACATCGAGCTGTAGCGAGACGATGAGCAAACCGGCGCTGATCAGGAAAGCAGCAGGTGGGCCCCCTGCCTGAAACGACCTGTGACGAAACTCCTTGCCTCGCCGGTGACTGTGTGGAATCGTCGCAGGTGTCTTCTGCTGGCCCAACGCGGGCAATGCCCCTCTGACAAGCCCGTTGGCGATCATGGGGGCTCGTTGGCATGCTTGCGCCGAGTTTCACCCATCCGCGAGCGCCACGTAAGTGGCATGAGGTCTTCTAAGCTGTGGGTCGCAAGCTGACAAGCCTTTCAGGCGCCCTCCCTGGGTGGCGGTCTGTGCCGAATACGTACCGAAACCCATCAGTACTCCGGCTCCGATGCAGGTCAGGGCGTGTTTGCCGGCGGTCTGTAAAGCCGTCGGCTTGGAGTCTGCGGAGTGAAGACTCGCCGCAGGCGCCGCACGTGTAGACGACGCCTTGCACGACCAGTTATTGTGTGTTTAGAGGAAGCAGCCGCCCAGATACTAATCATATATTTGGCTGGTAATCATACTTGCGGACCGAGTGCGGTTATGTGATGTCGGCTTGATCGGGTTCGGGGCAGGCAGGGCCATTGCCTAGTCCGCGATACGCAGCCGAATTGATCCGTATTGGATCAAGGCGGCGACGCTCCGCGTCGCGAGCGATGAGCCTACCCTCATGGGCATAGCAGCCCCGGTTATAGCTACAGGTTCAAGAGCGCATTGGGGCGTCGCGCGAGTTCGGCTTTGCTGCCGCTTGAACTCAGCCCCACAACCTCACGATTTGGTCCTCCCCTGCGCTTGCGAGCAGGTTCCCGTCCGGGCTGAACACCACGGCTTGGAGCCCGCCGGTGTGGCCGGTGAGGGTGCGGACCGGCACTCCGGTGGCCGCTTCCCAGATCCGGACGGTCTTGTCATATCCGGCGCTTGCGAGCAGGTTCCCGTCCCGGCTGAACGCGACGGCCCTGACCTCGCTCCACCCAGGTCGGCCGGTGTGGCCAATGAGGGCGCGGACCAGCGTCCCGGTCGCTGTCTCCCAGATCCGGACGCTTCTGTAATCTCCGGCGCTTGCGAGCAGGGTTCCGTCCGGGCTGAACGCCACTGAGTTCACCGGGTGCTTCTGGCCGGTGAGGGTGCGGACCGGCGTCCCGGTCGCTGTCTCCCAGATCCGGATGGTCTTGTCATCTCCGCCGCTTGCAAGCAGGGTTCCGTCCGGGCTGAACGCCACTGAGTTCACCGCGCGGTTGTGGCCGGTGAGGGTGCGGACCGGCGTCCCGGTCGCTGTCTCCCAGATCCGGATGGTCTGGTCATGTCCGCCGCTTGCAAGCAGGTTCCCGTCCGGGCTGAACGCCACTGATTTCACGCCCCACTCGTGGCCGGTGAGGGTGCGGACCGGCGTCCCGGTCGCCATCTTCCAGATCCGGATGGTCTGGTCACCTCCGCCGCTTGCAAGCAGGTTCCCGTCCGGGCTAAACGCCATGGCTGGAATGCCGCCGTTGTACCAGCCCCTGCCAGTATGACCAGATAGCACACTGACCAAGACCGACGGACCTCCAGGCGGTGGCCCATTCAGAGGCTTTCGTCGCAAGGCATCGCCGACATACGTCAGTGACTCGGACCTGGCTGTCACCTGGTCTTCCGTGCCAGCCCGCTCAGTTGGCCCGGTGACTGCCTCGGCCTGCTGCCAGAACGTCTCCCGCATCTGAGATGCCAACTGCGCGATGGCCTTACGGGCCAGCGGGGAGGTGAACGGCTCGAACCGCAGCTCCCGCCAGTCCGCGAACTGCCGGGACGCCAGCACCCTGGCCATCTCATCGGACTCCCGCACCGCCGGGTCATCCATCTCTCGGGCACTGATGTAATACACCGGCAGAATCAGGTCCGACCGGCCCAGCTCCTCCTCCCGCTGTAGGAACCTGGCTACCTCCGCCCGACACGCCGCGCTCCCGAAGAATCCCGGTGTGACGACTACCAGCAGCAGCGTCACTACATCCAGCGTCTCCATGATGCGCCGCTGCCAGTTCTGGCCCCATACGATATCGGCCCGGTCCTGGAAGATCACGAATTCCCGGCCGGTCTGCGCCCGCACTTCAGCAGCCAGCCGCTCCCGGAACGCGCTCAGCTGCCCGTCATCATGCGCATCATTAAACCGTGCATAACTCATAAAAGCCGCAGGCTCACCGGACACCGCCAACCTCCTCCCCGACCCGACAGCAGAAAGACGGTATTCCATTTTCCCGCCATCCGGGGCATAACAAGACCGACAAGCCGAGCAGACCAGCCGGCGGGGTGCGGCGCGAGGCGCGCATAACTTCTAGGGCAGAGCGTCCATATGGCCCTAGGGCTGACCCTAGAATTGCCCGAGGACGGGCAGGACAGCGAGGGTAAATCCAGGGAGTCGCTAGGGTTGCTGCCCGCCGATCCGCAGGTCACAAGCCAAGAATCGCTACCGCCAGCACCAAGGCGACACCCTGACTACGGAAGAGGTCCGCGGTTCAAGTCCACCTAGCCCCCAGCGCCGATTAGACAACCCGCCCAGGCCAGCCCAGATGATGTAGCGACGGACTAGACGACACCCAGCTCACACGGCTAACGTGTGTTTAGAGGAAGCATCCGCCCGGGACCCGGCAGCGGACACCCCCGACACGCTGCCTCCCATTCGGCCGTGGCGAACACCGATTCCAGGTATGCCGCCGACAGCACCGCAATCTTCCGGATCGCCTCTTCAAGAGCGTCGTGGTACCGCTCGGCGTGGGTGCGGGTGTCGTCCGCGCCCGCCGGGGCGGACAGCGCGTCCAGCACGGTGGCGACGGCCGCGGCGCACGTCGGCGTCAGGTCGCCTCGTAGGACCCCGGCGCCCTGCCAGGTCGTCTCCAGCCAGACCGACCGGTCCTCCAGCACCTCGTCCGGATCGCCGCCGTCCTGGCCGGACGCGCCAGGCGGCCAGAAATATTCCTACCGCGAAGGACCGGCGATCTCGCCTGAACGACGTCGCCCATGACGGTGATCCCCTCCGGGAGGGAATGAGGCTGCCGCCGTCCGCCGCCGTGAAGGACTGGGAGAACTGCCTGGCGGTCAGCGCGGCCATGACCGGGAGATTGTATCAGCGGCGTTATAGCGTGCCCCTAACATTAGGAGCCGCGCGTAACATTAGGAGCCGCGCGCTGCCGCGAGTGAGATGATCATGACGCATGTTTTCATAAGCTATGCCCGGCCGGACGAGGACATCGCCCGCGAGCTTGAGCAGGCGCTTTCTCAGGCTGGTTTCAGTGTTTTCCGCGACCAAAACCCCGAGCAAGGCATCGCCGCGGGGACGGATTGGCTCGATGAACTCCACCGGGCCCTTTCCAGGGCCGGGTGCCTGGTGTACCTGTCAAGCGCCGCTTCCGCGGCCTCGGCCTGGTGCCGGGCGGAGCTGCTGAACTCCTACTGGGAGGGAAAGGTCATCATTCCGGTAAAGCTCGACGACACCGATCCCCCGCTCAGCCAGCGCATCCAGGCGGTGAGCCTGGATAAAACGCCAGGCGGCATGGCTTACCTCATTGACCTGCTTAGCCGGCAGTTCCCGTTCGCGGCATCCTCGCTGCGACTGGAGAAGAACACGAATCCGTATCCCGGGCTGCGGTCGTTCGAGGAGAACGAGGCCGAATTGTTCTTCGGGCGCTGGGACCTGGCCGACGAGATCGCCCGCCAGCTCGCAGCGCCGCGAGCATCGCCGGATGAGTTCATGATCGCTATCAGCGGGCCGTCGGGCTGCGGCAAGTCCTCCCTGGTCCGGGCCGGCGTCCTGCCACTGCTGCGGATACGGCACGACGACATCCGGAGCGTCGGCCCGCTCGAGCCCGGCGTTATGACGGGCGAGACCATCGGCGCGGCCGTGCGCCGCGCGTTGCTTGAGTGTCAGCAGGCCGGCCAGGGCGTTAAGGGGCCCACGCGCGTGGTGATGGTGCTTGACCAGGCCGAGCGCCTGTTCGCCGAGGACAGCTGCTACGACCCGCGAGCGCTCGTGCGGGAGCTTGAGGAGCTGGCAGAAAAGGACGCGTGGTTCCGGTGCCTGGTGGTATTCCGTTCGGACATCTTCGCCACAAGCGCGGTAGACGAGGCGTTCGGCCGGTACACGGTGCACGCCATCCGGGTCCCTCTCATGCGGCGGGATGAAATGCGGCAGGCCATCACCGAGCCCGCCACCATGGTCGGGATCACGTTCGAGGACGGCCTGGTTGACCGCATGCTCGACGACGCCGGAGGGGGCCAGGCGCTGCCGTTGCTCGCGTACAACTTGTGGAGCCTGGCCGAGCCTGCGCCTGGTGACCGCCGGATCACCCGGCAGCTTTACGATCGCAGCGGCGGAGTCCGTGCGACCCTGCGCCAGCAGGCCGATGGCGCGCTGGCCCAGTTGACCCGCGACGACATGCAGCCCGCTGAGGTCTTCAAGGCGCTGGTGCGTATGGTGTCCGTGAACCCGGATCACCCGCCCACCGCGAGCCCGGTCAGCGCCGGGACATTGGCTCGCCACGAGGAGCTGGTGCTGGAAACCTTTGTATCCCGCAAGCTGGTAGTCAAGGATTTCGCTGCGAATCAAGCCTTCTATCAGCCCGCACACGAAGAATTGCTGCGCTGGCCCAGACTGTCGGATTACATCGAGCAGCATCGTACGGACCTTCTCGTCCATGACGGGCTGGAGCGCCAGGCGGAGCTGTGGAGCCTGCGACGGCGGGAACGGCTCGACGGGGAGGATCTGGCCTACGCCCGCTATCTTGAACAACAGAAACTGGCGAGCAGCAAGCTCATCGCCTTCATCGAAGTCAGCCGAGTCATCGAGCGACCCAGGGCTATGATACGCGTGCGGCGTCCTTGGGCGCTCTTCTGGGTCTGGATTCTCCTCCTCCTCCTTCCGGAAGTCGATGTTTTCTTTTCGAACCAGGCGGGCTGGGACCCGACCGGGAAGGGCTGGATTCTTCTGCCCCTTTTTCCCGCGGTCGAATCGCTGTTTTACCTTCTCGTGCGGAGGAAGTACCGGTTCTCACGGTACGGGTTTTACCGGCTTGACGGCGGCCGGTGTGGCGTAAGGCGCCATTTGCTGCGCTGGCTGTTCGTTCCCATGGGCTTGGTCATGACCCCCATCACCCGCAGCTTCCGCCAAAGCCGACTCACCTGGGTAGACCGCGTAACCAAGACCGAGCTAGTCATGATAAAGCGAGACGGCTCCCGCCTCTACGCAGCCCAAGCGCCCCCGCTATAGAGCTCGTCGTGTTCCAGATGGCATCGTCAGCCTGCGCATATCCCGGCACAAATTCCGTGGCCCGGGTGCTCACCCGGGGGTATCACTCTTTCTGACACTCTCCCGATCCGGGACGATGTGCCCGGCTGGCACCGGCTGCGTGAGCTTGGCATCATCCGCCCGCTGGCTCCCTCCGCCTACGCCCAGGACATCAAGGCGCTGGCGCAGCAAGAACTCCGCCACCTACTGCGCGGCACGCCCGCTGAGCAGGATCTGCTCGGGCTGCTCACCGCCGCCCGGGGCGGGCTCAGCGGTCCCGACCTGGCCGCCCTGACCGGCGAGTCCCTCTGGAAGGTCGAGGATGTCCTGCGTGGAGTGTCCGGGCGGACTTTCACCCGGCGGGTGAGCCCCGCGGCAAGCCCGCGGATGGCCCCGAGGTATACCTGCTAGGCCATGAGGAACTACAGGTCACCGCCCAGGCATACTTCGGGGGGCAACGGCTGGCCGGCTACCAGGACCGCCTGCACGTCTGGGCAGAGCAATACGGGGACCGTGGGTGGTCCGCCGACACCCCGGAATACCTGTTGTCGGGCTACTTCCAGATGCTGACCGCCACCGGCGACTCCGTCCGGATGGCGGCTTGCGCCACCGACGCCGCCCGGCACGAGCGGATGCTCGACATCACCAGCGGGGATGCCGCCGCGCTGACCGAGGTCGGCGGTCTCGGGGCGCACTTAGCCTGGATTTCCGCGGCTAGCATGGTGGGTCAGAGTCTGGCTTCGAGCACGTCGACTTTATCGAATGACGGGGCCTCAGCGAACAGATGGGCGTACTTTCGCGAGAGTTGGGGACCGCCTGAGGCCAGCAGGGCGTCCCTGTCCTGGGCGTCGGCGAACGCGGCGAAGGCGCCGTAGGTCGTCTCGCTCAGCCGGAAGGCGAACCAGACGGTGGTACTGGGCTGCGCCTCGACGAGCGGCAGGCCCTCCTTGAAGAAGTCGGCCACGTCCTGTTCCAGGCCGGCCTTGACCTCGAATCTGGCGAGGACTCCGACGGTGACCATGAGCGATCCCTTTCAGTGTGTTGCTTCGCGGCGAAACCCGTTTCCGGAAGGTCCACTCGCAAGACGGCTCCTGCGTGCACGCTGACTATGGCCCGGGGAACACCACACCGAGCCGGGCATCAAGATTCTGACCAACGATATGCCCTGAAATGTCTGACTCACCTGCAGTTCTCGCTGGCCAGAAATCACCGAACGAGCCGGAAGAACGACCGGACTTCCGCGGTGAACAGTTCCGGCTGCTCGAACGCGGCGAAGTGACCGCCTCTGGCCGGCTCGTTCCAGTAGCGGATGTCGGTGAAGCGCTTCTCCGCCCATCGCCGGGAAGGCCGCTGCAGTTCCCTCGGGAAGATGGAGCAGCCGACCGGCACGTCTACCGTATCCACCGCGGCCCCGGAGATCCACTCGTTCACCTGCCGGATGCTCTCCCAGTACAGCCGCGCCGAAGAGGCACCGGTGCTGGGAACCCAGTAAAGCATGAGGTTGTCGAGCAGTTCGTCGCGGCTGAGCACGATACTCAGGTCGCCGTCATGGTCAGCCCATGACCAGAATTTCTCGATGATCCAGGCCGCCAGGGCGGCCGGTGAATCGACGAGGCCGTAACCGATCGTCTGCGGCCGGGTGGCGTGCTCGGCGGAGTAGCCCGAATCCCATTCGGCGGAGTGCCGCAGCGAGTCGAGCGCCGCGCGTTCGGCGTCGGTAAGGTCGCCGAGCGTCGCCGGGTCGGGCCCGGCGAGCGGCGGGATGAGGTGGAGGCCGGCGACATGAGCCCTGTCTTGCTGGCCGAGGCTGGCGCTGACGCTCGTGCCCCAATCGCTGCCCACCGCACCGTAGCGCCGGTAGCCGAGCCTCGACATCAACTCGGCCCACGCCCTGGCGATCCGCTCGACCCCCCAGCCGGTCTGGCCCGGCTTTTCGCTGAACCCATAGCCGGGCAGGGATGGACACACGATGTGAAAGGCATCAGCCCCGTCGCGGCCCGGATCCGACAACGGCCCGATCACCTTGCTGAATTCGACGACCGAGCCAGGCCAGCCATGTGTCATGATCAGCGGCAACGCGTCCTGGCGCGGGGAACGGACGTGCCAGAAGACGATGTTCAGCCCGTCGATCAGCGTCTGGAACTGCGGCAGCGCATTCAGCCGCGACTCGGTCGCCCGCCAGTCATAGCCGTCGGCCCAGTAACCGCAAAGGTCCCGCAGGTACGCGAGTGGCACGCCTTGGGACCAGTCGGGAACGAGCTCCGGTTCCGGCCAGCGCGTCCGCTGCAGACGCCGCCGCAGGTCGGTCAGTTCCGCCTCGGGGACGTCGATCAGGAACGGGACTATCTCCTGGTCCATGTGACGACTCTATGGCCCAGTAGCATTCGGGGATGACGATCATCCCCGACACCAAGGACTGGACGTGGGTGCTGCGGAGGCCCTGCCCCGAATGTGGCTTCGACACCCAGGGCTTCCCCCGCGAAGCGGTGCCCGAGATGATCATGACGAACGCCGCGGCCTGGCAGCACCTGCTGACCGGACCCGCTGATACTCGGACCCGCCCGGCGCCTGGCAGGTGGTCGGCGCTTGAGTACGGCTGTCACGTCCGCGACGTGTTCCGGCTGTTCGACGAGCGGCTCGACATGATGCTCACCGCTGACGACCCGGTGTTCCCGAACTGGGACCAGGACGAGACCGCCGTCGCGGATCGCTACCAGGAGCAAGATCCCGCCAAGGTCGCCGCGGAGCTGGGTCAGTCAGCCCAGGTGATCGCGAACCACTTCCAAGGCGTGACCGGCGACCAGTGGCAGCGGACCGGCAACCGCAGTGACGGCGCCAGCTTCACCTTGGAGACCTTCGCCCGCTATTTCATCCACGACCCAGTGCATCACCTCTACGACGTCACCGGGCTTCGCGTCAACCAAAGCCCCTAGGTCCTCGTCAGGATCTCAGCTCCGCGGGGTCAGTCCGAGGTCACCGTGACCGTGCGCAGGCTCGACGTTGATCAGGCTGTGCGCGGCCATGACCAGGTAGTCCCAGAGCTGGGCCTCAAGCGCGCCGTCCAGGGCGAGCTCGTCGAGAGCCGCCCGCATGTGATGCAGCCAGGCGTCCCGCTCGGCCTCCCCGATGGCGAACCTGGCGTGGCGCATCCGCAGCCGCGGATGCCCGCGCAGTTCGTCGTAGGTGCGCGGGCCGCCCCAGTACTGGATGAGGAAAAGCGCCAGGTGCTCCTCGGCCGGGCCGAGATCCTGGGCTGGGTATACCGGCCGCAGCACGGGATCGGTCGCGACACCCTGGTAGAACCGGTGGACCAGTCGGCGGAAGGTCTCCTCCCCGCCCACGGCCTCGTAGAAGCTGGTCGGCTGGCTCATGCTGGAAAGCTTACGGCGTGCCGCGCTTCTCGCCTTCCTCCAACGGCTCGGCGCCTTCCTCGTCCTCCGCGAGTTCCGTGGTGGAATTCGCTGCGGGCAGCGCCCCGGCCCCCGGACCGGCCTCGCCGCCCTGGCCCGACGGCGCCGTGATGACGATCGTGTCCGGGCCGGCCGGCGGCACACCCGCCGCGTCCAGCACCGCTTTGACCCTGGCCCGCAGCTCGCGGGCGACCTCCAGCTGCCGCATGGGAGCGGTCTTGGCCACGATCCGCATCGTCACTTCTTTGCCCGAGAGTTCCTGGGCGCCCCAGACCTCCGGCTTTTCCAGCATGACCTTGTGCCAGCCGCGCTCACGGTACAGGCTGCCCGCGGCCTGCTCCATCAGCCGCCGGATCCGGGCCAGGTCCTCGCCGTAGGGGACCGGGTAGTCGATAACCGCGCGGGACCAGCCCTGCGACTCGTTGCCGACGCTGTCGATGGTGCCGTTCCTGATGTGCCAGACCACGCCGTTGACGTCCCGCACCTGGGTGGTGAGCAGCGTCATCGCTTCCACGGTTCCGGTGGCGACTCCCGCGTTGATCGTGTCCCCGACCCCGTAGTGATCCTCGACCAGCATCAGGATGCCCGCCAGGTAGTCACGGACCAGGTTCTGCGCGCCGAAACCGAGCGCCACGCCCAGCACGGTGGTGCTGGCCAGCAGCGGCGCCAGGTCGAAGCCGAGAATTCCGAGAATGGTCAGCGCCGCGATGCCGAACACCACGGCCGAGATGGCGCTGCGCAGGATCGAGCCGAGGGCCCGGGCCCGCTGCGCCCGGCGCTCCAGGCCGGCCGCGTGCACCGCCACGGCCGCCTTGTGCACGCGGCCGTTAGGAGCCATCCCCAGCGTCGCCGTGGCGGCACGTTCGGCAACTCGGTTGAGCAGCCGGCACAGAACGGTCCTTACCAGCAGCGCAAGGATGATGATGAACAAGATCCGGCCCACCCGGCTGGCCGGGCCGGCCAGGTAGACGTTAACCAGCTGCGCGGTGTTGCTGCTGTGGCTGAGGTCCCAGGCCAGCCGGCAGGCGATCCCCGGGTCGGTACCGCAACTGCCAGTCAGCGTGCCCGGTAGGTCGGCGAGGCCAAAGCTGACGGCATGAAACACAGAAATCCTTCCGACGAGTGCCACCTCACGCGAGGCGAGTGCCACCTCACGCGAGGCTGGCGGGTGCCTCACGCGAGGCTACTGCGCAGCCGCGGCTCGCGTGCCCGCCCTCGGAGAAAGCTCCTTGACCAGCTGGTTTCAGCCCACCGGGGCCAGCAGGGCGCCCAGAAGGCCCGCGTCGCGGAGGGCCGCGAGGTCGGGATCGCGGCCCGCGTTGGCTCGCAGGTCCGGGTTGAGCCCGATGGCCTCGGCGAGGGTCCGGGCCGCCTCGTCCAGCAGGCCGCCCCGGGCCTGGGCACAGGCCAGGCTATATCCGGCCAGGCCGGCCGCCGGGCCGGGCGCGCGCAGGTACCGGGCCGTGGCCAGGCCGTGCGCCTGCATCGCGATCGCCCGTTCGGCCTGGCCGTGGGCCAGGTAGTAATCACCCAGGTGCCCGGTGGCGTGCCAGAAGCCGCGGACGACGATCTGCAGCCAGAGCATGCGCCCGTTCAGCCACGGGTGGCGCGCCGGGTCGAGCAGGTCCTCGTGGGTCAGCGCCCAGGTCCGGTCGATCAGGTCGTCGCTGACCCGGCGGCATTCCGCCCTGACGTCGGCGGAGGCCTGCGCACTGTAGCCGCGGTAGACCGAGGCGGAGGAATGATCGACCTCGCCGTACGAAGCTGGCACCTGGCCTGCCTGAATAGCCACTAGCCGTTCGGCCTGCTGGCCCTTGAACTGGTTGTTGTGTGCCACCAATGGCACGGCGGCCCAGCGGTCCGGACTGCCACGGTCACTGCCGGCCTGGAAGGCCGTCTCCGCGAGCAGGATCAGCTCCTCGGCGGCCGCGAAACTCAGCAAGCCGGCCAGCGCGCCGCGCAAGGCCGCGGTGTCATCGGCCACGCTGCGCAAGGCCGCGGTGTCATGAGCCGAGGTGTCATCGGCCGCGGGCTGAGAACCTGGCATGGTCACCGCTCCTTCCGGGCGGTGAAGATCAGGTTGTGCGCCACCTGCAGGGTGATCGCGGCGAAGCCGGCCATCTGCAGCCGGGTGAGGAACGCGGCTGGCTCGACCGGGTTGTAGGTGTCACCCTCGTGGAAGCGATGCAGCCCGTCGCTGGGCAGGCTGTCCGAGCCGAGGAACACCCCGCCCGAGCGAAGTACCCGGAACGCCTCGGCCAGCACCCGGTCTTGCTGGGCGCGCGTGGGCACGTGGTGCAGCATCGTAAAGGTGGCCACCGTGTCGAATGAGGCGTCTGGGTACTCGAGCGCGGCCGCGTCACCGAACACGACGGAAACGTTGCTGCCCGCGTACTTCGCCGCCAGCCGGGTGACCGATTCCTGCTCGTGCTCCACCGTGACCAGCCGGGCGACCCGGGTCCGCAGCCATTCGGTGGCCGCCCCCCAGCCCGGCCCGAGTTCGAGCAGATCCGGGCCGAGGCAGACGCCCGCGATCGCCTGCGGCAAAACCTCATCCTGGATGTGCGCGAACCATTCCGGGCTCGGCATTAGCTTCGCGTGATTGGAGTTCATGGGCTCGACGCTAGGCCCGGGGCGCCTGCGGGCCTAGCGGGTAAGCTGCCATGTTGTGTCGCGAGCCGGACAGCGCCCCGGAGACCAGCGCCCCGAAGTCCAGGAAGGCAGCACGGCCGTGGTGGTAGCGACCTTTCCTATGGCCGCCGGCACCCGGTTCGACTGGCACACCCACGAAGACCATCAGCTGGCCTGGGCCGCGAGCGGGGTGCTCACCGTGCTGACTCAGGACGCGACCTGGGTGCTGCCGCCCACGCGGGCGCTGTGGATACCGGCTGGGCTGCCGCACGAGACCGGCTCCGACGGCCGCGCCACCATGCGCTCGCTGTACATCCGGCCGGAGTTCTGGCCGGCCGGCTGGGCGCCGACCCAGGGGCCCACCCCGGTCGCGGCCAGCCCGTTGCTGGCCGAGCTCATCGGCTACCTGGGCGCCACCCTGGACCCGGACCACCGCGCGCACGCGGAAACGCTGCTCGCGGACCTGCTCACGCCGATGCCGATGACGACCATCCAGGTCAGGCTGCCGACGTCCGGGCCGGCCAGGCAGCTGGCCCAAGCGCTCCGCGCCGACCCCTCCGACCGGCGCACGCTGGAGGCGTGGGGCCGTGAGGTGGCGGCGAGCGAACGGACGCTCGCGCGTGCCTTCGCGGCCGAGACCGGCGTCCCGTTCGGCCGCTGGCGCACGCTGCTCCGGCTACAGGCCGCGCTGCCCATGCTGGCCCGCGGCGAGCCCGTCGGCCTGGTGGCGAGCCGGGTCGGCTACGACACCCCGAGCGCGTTCGTGGCCGCGTTCCGGCGCGAGACCGGCCAGACCCCCGCCGCCTACTTCCGTTCCCGCCGGGACCAGCCCCACGACTTACAGGTGCAGACCGGTGTACCTGGCCGCGAACGCGAGGGTATCGCCCGACAGCAAAGCCGAACGGCTCACCGCGCGTGCCCCGTGCCCCACCTGGCCCTCGGCCCGCAGCAGCACCGGTCGCCCGGAGGAGGTGGCGTGCTGCAGCGCCGCGCACATCTTGTACGCGTGCACCGGGTCCACCCGCGTGTCGTTGGTGAACACGGTGAACAGGACGGCCGGATACGCCGTCCCGGGCACCACGTGATGGTAGGGCGAGTACGACAGCAGCCAGCCGAGCTGCTCGGCATCGGATGCGCTGCCGTACTCGACGTTCCAGGTCTGTCCGAGCCCGAACCGCTCGTAGCGCACCATGTCGAGCAGCGGCGCGGAACAGATCACCGCCGCGTAAAGCGACGGCCGCTGGGTCAGGGCCGCCCCGACCAGCAGGCCGCCGTTCGACCCGCCTGAAATGGCCAGCTGCTCCGGCGTGGTCCAACCATCCCGGATCAGCGTCTCCGCGGCCGCGTGGAAGTCGTCGAATACGTTCTGCTTGCGATCGAGCATCCCGGCCCGGTGCCATTCCTCGCCTTCCTCGCTGCCGCCGCGCAGGTTGGCGATCGCGTACACCCCGCCCGCTGCCACCCAGGCCAGCACGTTCGGCGAGTAGGCGGGCGTGAGGCTGATGTCGAACCCGCCGTACCCGTACAAGATCGCCGGCCGCGGGGTCCGTTCCAGGGCCGGTCCGCTGATCACCAGCATCCGCACCAGGGTGCCGTCCGCCGAGGAGAAGGACACCTGCTGCGCCGTCACCTCCGGGACCTGCGCCTGACCCGGCGGCGTCGCCCAGGTGCTCACCGACCAGTCTCGTGCGTCGAACCGCAGCACCACAGAAGCCGTCGTGTAATCGGTGTACACGAACCATGCCTCGTGGCCGCCCTCGGGCCGCTCGCTGGTCCCGCCCGCGGTGCCCAGACCAGGCAGCGGGACCGTACCGAGCGCCTCACCCGTCGCCAGGTCGTGCACGGTGATCTCGCTGAGCGCATGCCTGGTCCAGTTGGCCAGCAGCACCGGCCGGTCGAGCTCGGCGCCGTCCAGGATCGCATATCCGCGCAGGACCGCTTCCGGATCCTCCCGGACCAGGTCCCGCCAGGTCGCCGGGCCACCAACGTCAACGGGGTCGGCTACCGCGATCCGGCCTCGCGGCGCGCCGGCGTCGGTGAAGATGTACAGCCGACCGTCGCGGCCCACCCGGACCCCGGTCTGCACATCGAGCCCCTCCTGCACCACGCGCAAGTCGGGCCAAGCCGGATCAGACCCGGACAGGTCGGCCAGCCACAGGTCGTTGCGCGGCGCGGTGCCCCGCGACGCGGAGATGGTCAGCCACCTCCCGTCCCGGCTGACCGAGACGGAGTAGTAGTCGGTCTTGTCCCGGCCGGTGCCGAAGATGAGTACGTCGGACTCGGCGGGCGTGCCGAGCCGGTGCAGGTAGACCCGCCGGTGGTACTGGCTTTCCCCGTCAGGCACGGCCGAAGGTGGCAGCCTGCGGGTGTAGTAGAAGGCCTTGCCGCCCGGCAGCCAGGCGACGTTGGAGTAGCGGCAGCGGTCGATGGGCCCGTCGACCAGGGTCCCGGTAGCGACGTCCTTCACCCGCAGCAGGGATTCCTCGTCGCCGCCCTCTGACAGCTGGTAGGCGACCAGCCGTCCCTCCTTGTCCGGCTGCCAGGCGTCCAGTGTGGTCAGCCCGGACGGGTCGATCGCCATCGGGTCGAGGAGGATCTCGACCGGGCCGTCGCCCAGCTGGGTGCACAGCACGGCGTGTTCGGCACCCGGGTCGCGCCTGGTGAAGAAGCGCCGGTCGCCCCGCCAGACGGGAGTCCCCTGGTAGCCGACGCTGAGCAGTTCCCGCACCCGCGCGGCCAGCTCTTCCCGCCCGGCCAGTTCCGAGCGCTGGGCGTCGAACAGGCTCGCCTGCGCGGCCAGCCAGTCGGCCCGCTCGTCGCTGGACTCCAGCCAGCGGTACGGATCGCTGACCTGATGCCCGAGCAGATCCTCGGTCAGGTCCAGCCGGCGCGCCTGCGGATAACTGAACTCCATGCGGGAACTCTACGGTCTCGCTGGAGCTTGTACGCTTAGGTAGTGGCGGATGGGCGTACCAGGGGACACACTAGAAGTATGGAGTCCAGATAGAGGTTCGGCGCCAGCGGGAGGTGCGGTGCGGCGAGTGTTGCTGCTCAACGTGACGTTTGAACCGCTGACCACAGTCGGCCTTCGCCGGGCCGTGTGCCTCGTCCTCGGCGGCAAGGCTGAAGTCGTCGACCACGACGCGGCGGGCGCGGTCCTGCACGCGGCGTCGGTCGCCCTGCAAACGCCGTCGGTGATCAGGCTGAGCCGTTACGTCAGGATCCCGTATCGCAACCGCGTGCCGTTGACCCGGGCCGCCCTGATGCGCCGGGACAATTACAAGTGCGCTTACTGCGGCGGCCGCGCGGAGACCATCGATCACGTGATCCCGAGAAGCCGCGGCGGCCAGCACATCTGGGAAAACTGCGTCGCGTCCTGCACTATCTGCAACCACCGCAAGGCGGACCGGCTGCTCGAGGAACTCGGCTGGACCCTGGCGGTGCCCCCAGTAGTACCACGCGGCGCCCACTGGCGGCTGGTGGGCGCACAATACGACGGCGACCCCCAGTGGGCCGCCTATTTGCGTGAGTCAAGTGCTGCCTTAAGACCCAGTGCTGCCTTAAGACCCAGTGCTGCCTTAAGACCCAGTGCTGCCTTAAGACCCAGTGCTGCCTTAAGACCCAGTGCTGCCTTTAAAAACCAGTGCTGCCTTAAGGTCCCGGCCTTTCCGCCCCCAGGGTGCGTCTTGTCTTTCTCCCGAACGGGCCTGGTATCACTCCTCGCCCAGCGTCTTCCGCCGCCGCGGCGGAAATACCCGCGCCGCGTGCGCTTGCCGTTACCTGCGCAGTGTCTAGGCTTGTGAGCATGCCCGACCAGACACAGACCTTCAAGATCGCGAAGATCCCGGCCGACGGCGTGGGCGCCGAAGTGGTCGAGGCCGGCCAGCGGGTACTCGACGTCGTGGCCGGGCAGTCGGCCGGCAAGTTCGCGTTCGCCTGGGAAGAGTTTCCGTGGGGATGCGAGTACTACGACAAGACCGGCCACATGATGGCCGAGGACGGCCTGGAGATCCTGAAGGACTTCGACGCCATCTTCTTCGGTGCCGTCGGCTGGCCCAGCGTTCCTGACCACATCAGCCTGTGGGGCCTGCGGCTCAACATCACCCAGAACTTTGACCAGTGGGCCAACGTCCGGCCCGTCAGGTTCCTGCCCGGCATCGCCAGCCCGCTGCGCAAGGCCGGCGAGACCGAACTGGACTGGGTCGTCGTCCGGGAGAACAGCGAAGGGGAGTACGCCGGGCTCGGCGGCCGTAACCTGTCCGCCCGCGGTCCCGGCAATGAGGTCGCGCTACAGTCGGCGTTGTTCACCGAGAAGGGCTGCGAGCGGATCATGCGGTTCTCCTTCGACCTCGCCAGGACCCGCGCGGTGAAGAAAGTGTCCAGCGTCACCAAATCAAACGCGCAGCAGTACGGCATGGTCTTGTGGGACGAGGCGTTCCGGCGGGTGGCGCTCGACTACCCGGACGTGGCCACCGAGAGCGTCCTCGTTGATGCGATGAGCGCCAAGTTCGTCCTGCATCCCGAGGACCTGTCGGTGGTGGTGGCCTCGAACCTGCACGCCGACATCCTGTCCGACCTGGGCTCGGCCATCGCAGGCAGCCTCGGCCTGGCCGCGAGCGCGAACCTCAACCCGGAGCGTCGCTTCCCCAGCATGTTCGAGCCCGTGCACGGTTCCGCACCTGACATCGCCGGCCGCGGTATCAGTAACCCGATCGGCGCCATCGGCAGCGGCGCGCTGATGCTGGATCACCTCGGCCTGCACACCGACGCCCGAAGGATCGAGGCGGCGATCGAAGTGACCACCGCGGCGGGTCACCTCACCCGCGATGTCGGCGGCACCGCGGACACCGCCGAGGTCACCGACGCCATCATCGAGGCGCTGCGAAGGAGCCCACCAGGAACAGCAGGCTAGCGACGGGGACAGCCCGGCTATCTCCGCGGATCCGGTCGCTGTCGCCGAACCGGGCAGCACGAGCTGCGTCCAGATCACGATCCGCGCCCGGTGCGCCAGCGCGCGCATCCTCCGCGGCCAGCCGGTCACGTTACCGTCACGGCAGCTGGGAAATATGTTACGACATTTCCGTCATTCTCCGCGCTGAGATCGATTGCATCTGGGTTAAATCTCGCGTCGAGTGCGACATTAATGCGACATTACACAACACCTGAATCCGTACTTGAACAGTAATTAGTCCGAGAGCTACTGACTTCGGTGCCAGCTTGTGGGATAACGGTCTACGTGTGCGGTATGAATACCGGCCCACCATGCTGGGACCGCGCACGGCCAATCCTCCCGCTGCTTACCTGGACCCGGGGTGCCAGGCACCGTCAAAGGAGTGGAATAACTGTGTTCAGCAGAAGGTCGGCGCGTCCCGCCGCATCGCCCCCAAGCCGCGCCGCATCTCGCGGCCGGTCGACGCTCCTCCGAATGACCTCCCGTACGGTTCTCCCGGTCGCCGCGGTCGGCGGCCTGGCCGCGATGTCGATGGCCGTGCCTGCCGCCAGCGTCGCGGTCACCGCCGCCAGCACGGCGGCCCACGTGTCCTCCGTGCACCCGATTCCCGATGTGGTTGGCCCGGTCCTCAAGACCGCGCAGTTCCCTGCCCCGCAGACCATCGCGACGTGCCAGGCCGACCTCGGGATCAACTGCTACACGCCGGTGCAGTACCGGGTCGCCTACGACCTGAACCCGCTGTACAGCGGCGCGGCCACCGGCCGCTCCATCACCGGTGCCGGCGAGACCATCGTGATCGTGGACTCTTACGGCTCGCCGACCATCGCCGCCGATCTGCACACCTTCGACGCCCAGTTCGGCTTCCCCGACCCCGTCCTGCAGATCGAGCAGTTCGGGACCATCCCGCCATTTGATCCGACCAATTCGACCATGGTCGGCTGGGCCGAGGAAACCACCCTGGACGTGGAGTACGCGCACTCGATCGCGCCCGGTGCGAAGATCATCCTCGCCGAGACTCCGGTCGCGGAGACCGAAGGCGTGACCGGCTTCGCGCAGATGATGGCGGCCGAGGACTCGCTTATCAAGTCCGGCCAGGCCGACGTGATCTCGCAGAGCTTCGGCGCGACCGAGCAGACCTTCCCCGGCGTCAGTAGCGGCAACGACTCGAGCCTGCTCGACCTGCGTTACGCGTTCGAGGATGCCGCGCTGCACGGCGTGACGGTACTCGCCGCATCGGGTGACACCGGAGCGACCAACTACGAGTCCGACGGCAAGACCCTGTACCCGTACCGGGTGAACTCCTGGCCGGCCTCCGATCCGCTGGTGACCGCGGTAGGTGGCACGCAGCTCAACCTGGACCAGGCGGGCAGCAAGATCACGCCCGACGTCGTGTGGAACGACGGCTTCGGCGCCAGCGGCGGCGGCACGTCAGCCGTCTTCTCCCGCCCGCTCTACCAGATCGGCGTCTCCAGGGTAGTCGGTAAAAGCCGTGGCACGCCGGACATCTCGATGACCGCGGCGGTCAACGGCGGCGCCTGGGTGTACATGTCCTTCGCGGGGATCGAGAGCCCCGGGGTCAGCAACCCAGGCTGGTACATCTTCGGCGGGACCAGCGAGGCCACGCCGATCATGTCGGGGATCGTCGCGCTCGCCGACCAGCAGGCCCGCCACCGACTCGGCCTGATCAACCCGGCGCTTTACGCACTGGGCGCGCTCCAGAAGGCCGGAGTCCCTGGCACCGGCATCGTGAGCGTCACCTCGGGCAACAACTCCTTCGGCGGCGTGACCGGTTACAACGCCACCGCCGGTTACAACCTGGCCACCGGCTGGGGCACGATCGACGCGGCGAAGTTCGTTCCCGCGCTCGCCCGCCTCGGCTAACGCCAGCCCGGTCACTCCCGCGACCACGCCGGCCAGGGGCTCGCCCATCGCGAACCCGGGCCGGCGTGTTACCCGCGGCCGGTTTGCGGTCCGGCGAGCGCGAGGATCTCCCCGGCGACCAGGTCCGGCTGCTCGGCCGGGATGAGATGGCCGCTGTCCGCGGCGACGCGGACGACCGAACCCGGGAATTGCGCCGCCAGGTCACGTTGCATCTCTTGCCACGCCTGCTCGCACCGGTTCCGGTCGCCCAGTCCGAAACCGAAGTCCTCGGGTATCCAATCCGCCCGGCCGTGCGTGATCACCGTCACCGGCACACGCTCCGGACCAGGCAGTCCCCTGACGACCTCGTCGGCCTGCAGGGCCTGCTCGGTGTCGTAGGGACTGAGCTCGCGCAGCCGCGCGTGGAAAGCATCAGGCAGCAGTTCCCGCCAGCGCTCGTGCCGGGCGTCGACCAGCACCATCCCGGTCACCTCACCCGGATGGGCAGCCGCGAACGCCCGGATGATGTGGCCGCCGAACGAATGGCCGGCCAGCACGAACGGTGGGGGTACCCGCAGCTCGGCGACCCAGCTTTCCAGGTCCGCCACCCAGGCCTCGAACGACCAGGGCCCGGCCGGGTCGCTGGAACCATGGCCCGCTCGATCGTAGCTGTAGCTGGCGGTAACCCGCGCGACCCGCTCCTGGACCCCCCGCCACAACCCGCTATCGCAACCGGATCCCGCCTCCAGCACCACGGTCGGCGCCCCGGCGCCTCCTTCGACCACGTGCAGGCCTCGCCCACGGAAGTCTACCCAGCGGTCACTCAGAGTTCTCACGTCACCCTTTGTACCCGAACCGCCCTCCGCCCGGCTGGTACTGGCCCCGACCGTGCCCGCTTAGATCGTGATCCAGCCGGTGACCACGGGGGACTGATCGGTTACGGGTCCCAGTCGGCTCCGCAGGCTGATCTGGCCCGGCGGCACGGCCTCCGCGCTGAACCGTCCGAGTTCGTCGGCCTCGACGGTGATCACCCCGTGCGCATGCCTGATGTCCACCACGGCTGGCTGCCGCGGTATCAGCTGGCCCGTCAGCCGCCGCTCATCCCCGCTGCCGGTGATCTCGAGCTCGATGGTCAGCCCGCTGGCGGGGAACGAAAGCTGGCGCCATTCGGGTGAGCCGCGCCCCGCCGACGCTCCGGCCTGGGACGGGGTGCCGGTGGCCATCTCGGCCGACCCGGCGTCTTGGGAGTTCACATAGCCATTCACAAATCCCCCCTTCACAAATCCATACTTCCCGATGTCGGCCGATGCCGAACGGAAGTCTTTTGTTATCCTTGAGGATACTCTACACAGCACGACTAGTGCCGACTATCTATACGAGCCGACTCCGACGACCCGTAGTCGCTGAAGGGGGCCCGGCTGCGCTGGCCGGCGATCGGTGTAACACTAGGCACGCTCCGGACGATGACCTAGTGGAAGCGGCTGACGTGGGTACCCCCGAGCCCACGTCAGCCGCCGCTGCGTCCGGCGGGCGCCCGCTAGGGCGGGGAACGGACGGGTGGGAAGCGAGATCACCGCTTCCAGCGTGGCCAGCCGCCGCAGGAACGCGTAAGCGAACCAGGTCGGCAGCCACACGATGCTCTGCCAGTACCGATGTTTGATGGCCAGCGGCAGGCTGACGGCCAGCGGGACTCCGCCGCCCGCGGCGTAAATCAGGGCGAACGTGACCACGTTCTGCCGGTAGCTCGGATGCGTCAGCACGAGCTCGAGCATGAAGATCGGCGCGACCAGGCCTGCCTGCAGCGAGAACCAGGAGAAGCCGCGGCGCATCGTCCAGAACCACACCCGCGGCCCGGCCAGGCCGCTGCGCAGCGGCACGTGCCGGGCGTAGACGTGAAAGCTGGCCCGTGCCCACCTGGTGCGCTGCTCCAGGAAGTCGCCCACGTTGCGCGGCACGTCCTCGTACGAGCGAATGCGCGGGTCGACCACCACGCGGTAACCGAGCCGCCCGATCTGCATGGTGAGGTCGGAATCCTCGCCGTTCATCCCGACCGGGAAGCCGCCGGCGATGACCGCGGGCCCCCGGCGGAAGGCGGTGAAGGTACCGGGAATGACGACGATGCCGTCGACCATGCTCTGTCCCAGCCGGGCGAACCGGAACTGGAACAAGGTCTCTAGGGCGCGCAGCCGGTGGAACCAGGTCACGGTATCGGTCCGAGGCTCTTCCATGGCGCCCACGCAGCCGACGAGCGGGTCGCGAAACCAGGGTACGGAGTAGGTCAGTGCGTCCGGGCCCATGACGCAGTCCGCGTCGATGCGGATGACGATCTCGGCGCTGGTGATCGCGAGCCCGCGGTTGAGCGCGGCCGCCTGCCGGGCGTTCGGCCGACTCAGGACCTGGCCGCGTGCGTGTGTGAAGGCCGCCAACTCGGCCCGCGCGATCTTCGCGGTGTCATCGATTGACCCGTCGTCGGACACCACGACGTAGACCGGGCCGCCGTACCGTCTGGCGGCTACGTCGATGGAACGGAGCAGTCTTGCGATGTTTCCCGCCTCGTTATACGCCGGGATGATCACATCGACGGGCGGCCGCTCGCCGCCGGGCGCGGGGAGCTTCCGGTTAATCCACCAGAGCAGCCACAACGGGGCGGATAGCAGCACGAACAAGATGCTGACGGCGTACAGCGGGACGAACACCTGCCACGCCGAGCTCAGGTTGCCTGGTTCGGCCAGAAACGCGTAACTGATGATCAGGAAGACCAGGACGGTGATCAGCGAGCAGCAGGCGAGCACGCTGTCCCAAGCCCACCGCGGACGATTGCGCGGCACCGTGGTCCCGCGCGGCAGTACGTAGGTCGTGAAGCTGAGCCGGGTGATGACCAGCCCGCCTACGAGCAGGTTCGCCAGCGTCGCCTCGATCCCGAACGGAGCGATCAGCCATCCGGTCGCCATGCCGGCCACGATCAGCAGCGCCTGCAGCAGCACCGAGATGGCGGTGTAGAGCACGACGTGTGACAGGATCGCGACCCGCCTGGTCAGGCTGGCCCGCGCGACGACGGCCAGCCCGACGATATTGGCCACGGCGAAGAACTGCGTGGCCGGGCGCAGCCGGGCGACATATCCGTTGACGGTAGCGGGATCCCGGGTGATCGCGGCGGCGACGGCGCGTACGGCACCGGCGTATGTACCGGGCAGCGCGGGCCGCTGCCAGCCCAGGAATAGCAGTCCCAGGCCCGTGACCACGGCGAGGAAGGTCCAGGTGCGCGGGCGGTAAGTGGGGGTCACCACGTGTCGCGGGATGGCCACGTAGCCCTTGCCGTCGCCCTGGTCCTCGGTACCGTCGGCGCTGACTGGCAGCAGGCATGCGGCCACCAGGGCCGCGAGGAGTCCGATCGTCGCCGCGAGGAGCGTTATGTTCATTTAATCTCCCGCAAGTCGCACATGTGCCTGCCTCCGCGTTGATATCTAAGCGATTGCCTGAGTCGTGAATGATTATCGGTTTAGGGTCTGTCGCATCGTTTTGACCCAGACTGCGAATAAGCACGATCGCACGTCTTCCAAGCGGGTGCCTGCATTGTCTCTAACTGGTCCTTTCGTCTCTCTGCCAGCCGTATAACCTGGTCGGAGCGTTGGCCTATGGTTAATCGAGCAAGTTGTCGGCCGGCCCGGCCGACGTGGCCAGTAAAGTATGCAGTGTTCGTGTCCGCCGTCTTGTCATGCCTGTAATTTAGCCTTGGGTCGGCGAATTTAGCTTTGGGCCTGCGGCCACTTTAGTGAAACGCTTACTATTCCGGATGGGGAATGCGGTGCATCCTAAGGACGAGAATCACGAGCGGCGGGGCGCGGCGGGCCTGCTGGCCGGGACCGGGGGGCCGTCCGCGCCTCCCCACCTCACTGCTTTTTACCTAAGCCGGCTGCGGCCCCGCCTGGAACGCGATTACCCGCCTGCGCGACCGCCCGGCCAGGTCGCGTCGAGCTCATCCGCGACGCTGACCGTTTCGCCTCCGGTGCCGCAGTATCCGCCTGACGAGCCGGACACGCAGTATCCGATCCGGTCCGCGCGGACCTGGCCGCAGCGGGTCGGCGGGATTCTCATCGCTGCCGTCGTGGTCGCCAGCGCTATCTGGTACATACCGAGTGTCCTGCGCGATAACCGTCGGCTGCTCACCGGTACCGTCGCCAGCAGCGGGGTGATCACCCTCAACTTCTCCAACGCGGGGGAGATCTCCGAGATCAACGCCAAGCTGAACACGCCCGTGCAAAAAGGGCAGGTGCTGGCCAAGGAGTACGCCCCTGACGCCGCCTCCCTGGTGGCCGCGGACAATGCGGCCATCGCCGCGGATAAGGCGAAGATCGCGCAGGTGCGGACGGCTGAAGCCGCCGACCCGGCCAACGACACGATCGACAGCGCGCAGCTGAGCGCGGCTAATGCCCAGCTCGCTCTGGACCAGGCTCAGCTGGCTACCGACAGTATGAAGATCGTTACGGCTGAGATAGTCGCCCCGTCCGCCGGAGTCATCGTGGCCGCCAACGGGCAGGTGGGCCAGACCGTGACCACCTCGGGCATCCGGGATTACGAGGCGGACTCGCAGGAGCAATCTGCCGCCCAGGGGCCGGCGTTCTCTCTCCTGCCCGAAGGCCCCCAGACCGGCCGCCGGATTAACGCGAGCGCATCGGCGGTACCGGTGTTCGCGCTGCGTACCTCGATTAACTGGCAGGTCATCGTGCTCATCCCGGAGTCCGCCGTGGCCCGGGTCCGGGCGGGGCAACGCGTCGCCATCAGCGTGCCCGCAGACCACATCAAAGATGTCCCTGGTCAGGTCAGCGACGTCCTGCCCACCCCGACGCCGACGTCCGCAGGGGTCGTCTATCAGGCGGTCGTCAACATCACCGGCCACGCGGCCATCGTGCCGCTGAACGGGATGACGGCCGATGTCGAGCTCGGAACCTAGGCCGCCGCGCGTCAACGGGCCGCCCGCCAGGAGGAAAGGCGGAAACCCATCCAGACCAGCGCTCCCTGGCGCCCTTATGGCGGCGGCCCTGGCGATGACGATGGCCACCACGACGCTGGCCGCCTGTTCAGCCTCGCCCGCGACCAGCGTCAGCCCATCGGCGTCGAGCACCGCCGGCCTGTCCGCCCTGCTGGGGCCTGGCCATCCCGCCTGGCTGCTCTCCCGGTCGGTGCTGGCCCGGCTGGTCGCCGACCCGGTCGCGGTGAGCGAGCTTAGCGGCAAGCTCGTGTACGAGCTCCTGCGGCCGGGCCAGCCGCCGCTGCCTAGGGTGGTCGCGGAGCCGGTCGTCACCTTCGCCTCCGCGGCCGCATTGGAGAGCGCGATCAGTGCCGGGAAGCTTCCTCCCGGGATCTTCGGTGTCCTGTACGACCCCGAGGCCTGGGCCTTCACGCCCGTGGCGGAGCAGCAGAACCCGGTCCAGGCCGCCACCGCGGCCGCGGCCGTGGCTCATGCCCACGGAATACGGCTGATCGTGGCGCCCGCGCTCGACCTCACCACCGTCTTGGCCCCGGGTGATACGGGCCCGGACTGGCGCCAGTTCCTCGACCTGGATCTTGTCGGCCGCCTGGCCAAGGTGGCTGATGTCATCGAGCTCCAGGCCCAGAGCCTGGAGCAGGACACCAGGGTCTATACCGCCTTCGTCCAGGCGGCCGCGGCGCAGGCCAGCGCGGCCCGCCCGGGCATCGACCTGCTAGCCGGGCTGTCTACCAACCCGCCCGGTTTGCCGATCGAAGCCAACCAGCTGACGGCGGCCGTCCAGGCCACCCGGTCCGTGGTGGATGGCTACTGGCTCAACGTTCCCGTCCCAGGTGCGCAGTGCCCGGCCTGCAATGCCGCGCGCCCCGCCATCGCGGTCCAAGTTCTGCACGCGACGCCCTGAACCCCATAGCCCTGGCGGGATTTCCCGCGGAGGTGACGGTAAGCCGACTACTCTGTGCACCGGGTTGCGGGTAGCGTTCACGTATGACGACGATCCAAGCGCCGTTCGGCCCGATGATCACGGCGATGATTACCCCCATGAACCCCGACGAGACCGTCGACTACGACGGGGCCGCCCGCCTCGCCGACTACCTCGTCACCGACATGCGCAATGACGGGGTCGTGCTGAACGGGACCACCGGCGAGGCGCCGACCACCACCGACGCGGAGCAGGAACGCCTGCTCCGGGTGGTGCTCGAGGCGGTGGGCACCCGGGCGAAGGTGGTCGCGGGGGTCGGTACCAACGCCACCGCGCACACCATTGAGCTGGCCCGTTCCGCCGAACGAGCCGGGGTAGATGGCCTGCTGGTCGTCACTCCGTACTACAACAAGCCGCCCCAGGCCGCGCTCGAGGCCCACTTCACCTCGGTCGCCGACGCGACCGGGCTGCCCATGCTCATCTACGACATCCCCGGCCGCACCGGCGCAGCCGTCGCCACCGAGACCCTGGTCCGGCTGGCCGCCCACCCGCGGATCATCGGCGTCAAGGACGCCAAGGACGCCCCGGGTGCCACCTCCCACGTGCTGGCCCGGACCGACCTGGTCTACTACTGCGGCACGGACATGCTGAACCTCCCGTGGCTCGCCCTCGGCGCCGTCGGCTTCATCAGCGTGGTCGGCCATGTGGTGGGGGACCGGCTGCGCGAGATGATCGACGCGCATCGCGCGGGCGACGTGACCCGGGCCAGGCAGATTCACTACGAGCTCGTCCCGGTGTACGACGGGATGTTCCGCAACCAGGGAGCGGTCATGGCCAAGGCAGCGCTTGACCTGCTCGGCCAGCCGGGAGGCCCGGTCCGCGCTCCGCTGCTTGCGGCCACCGACGCGGAACGGCACCAGCTCACGCTGGACCTGACCGCGGGCGGCGTGAAGCTGCCAGGGACTCACCGGCCAGGGACCAGCGCGTGAGCCACCCGCATCCGGATCTCGCCCCGCCCGCCGCGCTCCGCCGCGGTGGCCTGCGCATCGTCCCGCTCGGCGGTCTCGGTGAGATCGGCCGGAACATGACGGTCTTCGAGTACCGTGGCCGGCTGCTCATCGTCGACTGCGGCGTGCTGTTCCCCGATCCTGACCAGCCCGGCGTGGACCTGATCCTGCCGGACTTCGGGTACCTGGAGGGCAGGCTCGACCAGGTCGAGGCGGTCGTCATTACGCACGCCCACGAGGACCACATCGGCGCCATCCCGTACCTGCTCAGGGAGCGCAAGGACATTCCGCTCGCGGGCTCGAAGCTGACCCTGGCCCTGGTCAAGAGCAAGCTGTCCGAGCACCGGCTGGATCCGGTCACGGTCGAGGTGGTGGAGGGGAGCCACAGTTCGTTCGGGCCGTTCGACTGTGAGTTCTTCGCGGTCAACCACTCGATCCCCGACGCGCTGGCCGTAGCCATCCGCACGCCGGCCGGCCTGGTCCTGCACACCGGTGACTTCAAGATGGACCAGCTGCCGCTGGACGGCAGGCTCACCGACCTGGCCGGCTTCGCGCGGCTCGGCACCGAGGGCGTCGACCTGCTGATGGCCGACTCGACCAACGCCGAAGTGCCCGGCGTGGTCACCTCGGAGCGCGAGATCGCCCCGGTCCTTGACGAGATCTTCACCAACACCAAGCAGCGCATCATCGTCGCCTGCTTCGCGTCCCACGTGCACCGGGTCCAGCAGGTGCTCAACGCCGCCCGGACCCACCGGCGCAAGGTCGCCTTCGTCGGGCGGTCCATGGTGCGGAACATGGGCGTCGCGCGCGAGCTTGGCTATCTGCGGGTTCCGGGCGGGCTGCTGGTCGACATGCGCGAGGCCGAGGAGATGCCGCCCGGCGAGGTGGTGCTGATCTCCACCGGCTCGCAGGGGGAGCCGATGTCGGCGCTGTCCCGGATGGCCGGTCGCGACCATCCGATCAGGATCGCCGCCGGCGACACCGTGATCCTCGCCTCGTCGCTGATCCCGGGCAACGAGACCGCGGTCTACCGCGTGATCAACGGGCTCACCCGGCTCGGCGCGCGTGTGGTGCACCGTAGCACGGCCTTGGTGCACGTATCCGGGCACGCGCCGGCCGGCGAGCTGCTCTATGTGCTGAACCTGGTGCGGCCGCGGAACTTCATGCCGATTCACGGGGAGTGGCGGCACCTGCGGGCGCACGCCCACCTCGCCTCGCTGGCCGGCGTCCCAGATAACAACATCGTGATCGCCGAGGACGGCGTCGTCGTGGACCTGGTGGCCGGGCAGGCCTCGGTCGCCGGGGCGGTGCCGTGCGGGTACGTCTACGTCGACGGGCTCACGGTCGGCGAGGTCACCGAGTCGCAGCTGAAGGACCGCCGCATCCTGGGCGAGGAGGGCTTCGTCTCGATCGTGATCGTGGTCGATGCCAACTCGGGCAAGATGGTGGCCGGCCCGGAGATCCATGCCCGTGGCTCCGGCATCGATGACGCCTCGTTCGCCGCGGTGCTGCCGAAGATCGAGGAGGCGCTGGCCCTGGGCGCCGCCGACGGAATCGTCGACACGCGCCAGATCAGCCAGCTGGCCCGCCGCATCGTCGGCAAATGGGTCAGCGACAACTACCGCCGCCGCCCCATGATCATCCCGGTGGTAGTAGAGGCCTGACCCACCCATTCCACCCCACCCGACCCACCCGCCCCCATGCCACCCAGCATCCCCGCCTCTGACGAGCTCACGCCCGACGCGATGTGGCATCGGGGCGGTTACAACCGCCCCGATGCCA
>Ga0302177_10000555_pt1 | contig 28621 bp, 20 predicted proteins | sample I_Palsa_E1_2_FD_198780 | JGI IMG/M metagenome (GOLD analysis project Ga0302177, IMG submission 198780) | Peat permafrost microbial communities from Stordalen Mire near Abisko, Sweden - I_Palsa_E1_2 | ecosystem: Environmental > Terrestrial > Soil > Palsa > Peat permafrost | place: Sweden... | reverse complement strand
TCAACGATAGCCTTTTCCTTGTTCCGCGCATGACGCGGAGACAGCTAAGAATGGCGATCGAGGGGCCGTTGCGCGTCTCCCGTGCCAGTATTGACCCTGTCTTAGTGACCCGGCTGCTCAATGAGCTGGGCGACGATGACAGTAGCGCAGGGCAACGAGGAAACGGGTTGACCGGGGAGGCGGATCAGTTGCCGATCCTCCAGCACGTTTTGATGCGGACCTGGGATTTTTGGCACAGCGATCATCTCTCGAACGAACCCATCGGCCTTCGCCACTACGAGGCCACCGGCGGCTTACACGAAGCCCTATCGCGTCACGCCGACGAGGTTTATGCCACTCTTCCGGATGACCGGACGCGAGAGGTGGCACAGCGGGTCTTTCGCTGCGTCACGCTGCGCAGCGATGACGGCCGGGGAATCCGCCGGCCGACCGCACTCTCGGACATTGCCGCCGTCACTGGGTGTTCCATAGCGGACGTGCGCCTCGTCGTCGAAGTCTTCCGCGGACCCGGCTGCTCGTTTCTGACGCCGACTTCCCCGTTCCCATTGCGTGACGAGACCGTCATCGACGTTTCGCACGAGAGCCTGATGCATCTCTGGGGTCGCCTGGATCGGTGGGCGAAAGCCGAGACCCTCTCAGCGCAAACGTATCGGCGAATTGCGAGTGCCGCGGCACTTTTCGCGGCCGGCCAGGCGGCTCTTTGGCGCGACCCGGATCTCTCAATGGCCCAGAAGTGGCGGGCGCGCGAGCGGCCAACGCGGCAATGGGCAGATCGCTACACGCCTGGCTTCGAGAATGCGATGTCGTTTCTCGACAGGAGCGCTCGCGCAAGGGCTTGGGACGCCCGCAAAGTTGCCGCAGTGGTAGCGTTCATCGTGATGCTGGCGGCCGGTTTCGTCTTCTCCGAATCACAACGCAGAAACACTGCACACCGCGACCTCGCGCAGCAGGTCGCGAATCTGGCTCAGGGCTTTCCAATCTCGCAACTTGATGTTGCCTTGCCCATCGCGGTCGAAGCTACCGAGCAAGCGGACACCCCCGATACGCTCCGCGGACTGTACGCGCTTCTGCAATCCGCGCCCCGACTTCGCCGCATCTTTCACGGCTTCACGGCGCCAACCTTTAGTTCAGCCGGAACGATGCTCGCCATGGTCTCGAAGCGCGCGACAGCGAACGAGATAGTTCTTTGGGACCCCCGCAATAACGCTTCAGTTCGCAGCTGGTCGATTCCGACGGCACCTAGTGGCCCCGTCGCCGCGATTTGTTTTGCCGACCACGACAGGTTTCTCGCAATCGTCACGCGCAGGGGCGCGGTCCTCGCCTTCGACCCACTTACAGGCAAACTGCAAGGTAAGCGGATTCGCTTGCCGATAAACGCCGTAACCGCCGGGGCCTGCGTACCGAATAGCGGACATATTGCGGTCGCAGACCAGGGCGGTACAATCCTCGTCGCCGACGTCGGTTCGCAGAGGCTTCTCTGGCAGCGGCGAACCGGCACGCCTCTGTGGTCAGTTGCTGCAGCGCCAAGTGGTGACACGATTGCCGCCGGTGGTGACTCTGGAGTAGTCTCCCTTTTCGCTGCCAATGGCGAACCGCGGGACACCTGCCACACACACGCAATGTTTCCTTTCCAGTTTATCGCCTTTGACCGCGACGAAGGCGCCTTCATGGGCGCCCGTGGCAATGATGTTCGCGGATTGTATGGGGGTTGCGGCAAGCTCGGAAGCATAGGCGCTGGTGTGGTTAACGCTATTGCGCCAGCGCCCGTGGGGATCTTCTTGGCCTTACCTGACGGCACAATTATCGAATCGGATAAGCTTAAAGATCGAGTTCAATCGGTCAGCCCAAGCGGGACAGGTGACGTCGTTTCGATTGTACCGTGGTTTCGGGACTCGGCCGGGTGGCTTGCTGCTGCAACCGATCGGAACGTCAACCTATATGTTCTGGGCGACGCGTATCGGCCTCTCCGGTTCAAGTCGCCGAAACAGGGCGTGTTCTCCGCGATCGCCTTTGGCGGCCCCGCCGATTCATTGATTGTCGCGGCTGGACCTCGCTCGATCCATATGTGGAGCATCCTCGATGCGAAACGTTTATTCACATTTGCATTGTCTCTGCCCGTTTTGGACGTGCTGACCACACGTTCGGGAAAGCTTTATTTCCCGGTAAGCGACGGAACTGCTCTCAGCTTTGACTGGACTGGAACGACTCTGCGTAACCGACAGCGATTCGAGCCGTTCCGGGCGGTGGCGCCTTTAGACGACGTCGCCTTGAGTGGCGACGACAGCACGCTTGTTGCCATCAGTTTGCGGAGTGGCGTCGCTAAGTATTCGCTCGGCAATGGCGCGGTGACCCGAGTGCCGCTTTCGCAATTTGACGCCGCTGGCACCCGACCACACTCTTTATCTCTTAGCCCCCACGGGGAGTATGTCGTCGCCACGACGCGGGGGTCTTCGCGGACAACCATCGACATTTATCGCTCTTCGGGAGCTCAAGTCGCCAACCGCGTTTTCCCGGCGACCGACTCCACGATCGAGATAGCGGGATTCAGCCAAGACGACCAGTCACTGATGATTCGCAACAACGATGCATTGGAAGTTCTCAACCTCGTGGACGGAACGCGGCGGATTGTGCCGCTCTTCGTTGGCGCCAACGACAGTCCGACGCCGATTGTAGCGGCCATGAGTCCGGATCATCAGCTTATCGCCGTGGCAGTGCCATCGGGCGGGATTCAACTCTACAATGCCGGTACTACGCAGAAGATTGGCTCGCCACTGCCGGCGCCTACACATGACGACGCAGTTGCTCAGCTTCGCTTCAGTGCAGACGGAAACTGGCTCGGAGCTATTACTGCCGGCGGCCAAGTTCGGGTTTGGGAGGTCGGCCTTTCGACGTTGCAGCGTCGAGCTTGCGAAATTTCAGATCGTATCCTGACGAGAGACGAGTGGGCGACCTACGGAATACCCTTTCCGTACGAAGATCCGTGTGGCCGCTTCGGAAGACCGGCACCCTAGGATAGTATACCGGCTCGCGTCGTGGTCAAATGCTCCCGGCAAACTTAACGGCTAGCCAAAATGGGGATTGAACTGACCCTCATCCCGCGGCGGCGAGCCTCGTCGGCGAAAGCGGCGGTGTAGTCTGTTCGGCCGTGCAGCGGCCCATCCCAGACGATAACCGCGAGGACGCCGCGGGTTTCGCCTCCACTGTTCTTGAGAGCTTCATCGAGAATCGCCTCGTTTGTCGCCAGATAGGCGGCATCACCCTCAGGTAATCCGAGGATATGAAGCCTTCCGTGATTCTCCGCCTCCCGAATAGCGGCGTCGTAGGGGCCACCCCAATCGTTGCCGCGATCGACCACAGAGGTGCGGCGAAATTCGTCCGCGGCGTATGGCAAGACGATGGATGCCGGCATCCCGCGTTGCTGCGCGACGTCGATCGCGATCAAATCCGCGCCACACGCAGCGGCCGACACCAGCTCAGAGGCGTGGATCTCTTCAAACGCGGAGGCAATCCGCTGTCTGACGATGTTAATAGCCGACGCTGGAAAGCGGGGCTCCGCGGCGTCGGCAGCGTCGATGCGCCGGCCGGCTAACGCGACGATCACGTTGCGCCCGTGTAGACGACGCTGATGGGTCGTTCTCGCTGGGTCAGGAGCCACTCCGCGTGCTCCGCCAGCGCCTCCCGGCCGAGTTGACGCGCAACTTCGCGCTCGGTGGCCTCGTCGAGTTCCGGAGGCCCTTGCAGAAGGCGATAGGCCTGATCGAAAAGCAGGTACATGCGCTGATACCGGTTCGCATGTTCCGAAAACGCTCTCGCCCTTACGTAGCTGATGAGCAACGCGATCGTCAGCGCGGCGATGCCGGCAAGGACGCCCAGCGAATATTCCAGATCGCCAAATCGCCCAAAAGGCATGGGCATGCGGATCGACCAATTCTTCGGGCCGATGAGCCCGATCAAGAACGCGACTCCGGCGATGACGTTGACGGGTTCCATCACATGGATGTAGCGCCCAAAGCGAAGGTTGCGCGCGTTCTGCAGGGTCGAGGCGCCGAGATAATATTCGCGTTGGCCCTCCACCCAGTCGCACAACGCCGCCGTGTTCCGTCCTGACGCAACCTCGCGCGCCTGCAGGAAGCTCACCGTCCGTAGAGCGGAACGAATCCACTTCAGTTCGGTCTGCTGCATCCGTAGGTAGCTGTTATCGACACTGTCGGATACGCCGCCGTGCGTCCATGCCGACTCAACCCGCAATCCTTCGCTCAGCGCTCGGTAGTCCTGATAGCGGTTCTGATAGTCTGCTCGGCGCACGACGATATAGGCGCACACCACTCCCATCACCGCCGCGATCTTTGCGGACGCGAAAACCAGACCAAACCCTCCCGGGTAACCGCCCATGACCTGGGCGCCTGCTGCGATGAATGCGAAGACATACAGGACGCGTTGCCAAAAGAGAAACCTTCGCTGGAGGATATTCGCAGCGCCGTCCGCAGCCGCAAACACCTTCTCCGATTGCAGGCTAGCGTGGTCCGGGACCGCGACTGAAACGATATCCTCGTTGAAACGGTCGAGTCGCGCAAGGCCCGACCGAAAGTCGGCTTCACTGCTGCCGTCGCCGTTGAAGCGCGGAGGATAGATTCGCTTTATCGGAAGCGGGCCGTCGAGTGACATCCCCTTGCCGATAACGACTTCGTAGGTCGTCGCAACCTCGAGCGGGTCGAGCAAATGGCCCGGACCGCCGGTGCGGTGTCCGACCTCACGCCGTGCGACGACCGCCGACACTTCTTTCGCCGTGGCGGCCGAGTCATCGGTGATCACGACGAGGATGTCGCTAACGACTGAGATTTGCGCTAGGGAGCGAGCCTGTCGGACTTCGACGTGCTGAGCTCGGGCCGCTTCGTGCGTGGCGGTGCGCGCTTCGGCGGGTTCGGCCGAGAGAAGCAGCAAGGGCGTGTGCGGGTACGCGCTCTGCAGTTCACGGAGAATCGACCCAAACGTTTCGCCGACCGCACCGGCTGCGGCGTCTTCGAGCGGCCCGCACGCGATGCCCACCACCAGTGGGATCGCGCATGGCGCAGTTGCCATTACGTCGCGAGGCGACCGAACAACATGCCTGCGTCTTCGTCGTAGGTCGCTTGCTTTCCGTCACCGAACGACCGCGGCCAATGATCGCATCATCGTCGTCAGGGACGATCTCATGACTCTGCAGGAACGCATTCATCGGCCTGGTCCCAAGCGGCTGCTCGCGCTTGACGGCGGTGGAATCCGCGGACTGATCGCGGTCGAGATTCTGGAGCATCTGGAGTCGCGTCTGCGCGCGGCACTCGGCGCGGACGACAGCTTCGTGTTGGCCGACTACTTCGATTACGTGGCCGGCACGAGCACCGGTGCGATCATCGCGACGTGCGTTGCGAAGGGGTTCTCCGCGAGCCGGATCCGCGAGTTCTACATTGAAGGCGCGCGATCTCTCCTCACTCCGGCACCGATCTGGCGGCGCTTCAACTACTTCTACCTTGCGCAAGGATTCGTCGCGAAGCTGAAGTCCGTTTTCGGGGACGAGACCCTTGGAAGCGACTCGCTGCGTACCTTGCTGATGCTCGTGCTTCGCAACGCCGATACTGACTCGCCGTGGCCGCTCTCAAACAATCCGGCTGCGAAATACAACGATCCGGAGCACCCCGGGTCCAACCTCTTGTTTCCGTTGTGGCAACTGGTGCGCGCGAGCACCGCCGCGCCGACCTATTTCCCGGCGGAAGAAATCATCATCGAGGGCAAGTCGCGCAAGTTCGTCGACGGAGCCGTCTCAGTCTATAATAATCCGGCCTTCCTGCTGTTCCTCATGGCGACGCTGCCGGAATATCGACTGCAATGGCCTGTCGGTGAGGATCAACTGCTCTTGGTTTCGGTCGGTACCGGCTCGATCGCAGCCGCAACCGACGACGTCAAATCGTCACAGATGACGCTGCTCTATAATGCGCGGCACATCCCGTCGGCGCTGCTCAATGCCTCATCGGTTCAGCAGGATACGTTGTGCCGCGTCTTCGGGCGCTGCAACTTCGGCGAGGAAATCGACGGCGAGCTCGGTGCGCTTCGCACCGTTACTGAGGGCGACACCTTCCTCCCCAAGAAGTTCACCTACGTGCGCTACAACCCGAGCATCGCGCAGTCCGGGCTCGACAAGATCGGCCTAAGCGACATCAAAGCAATCGATGTGGCGCCGCTGCTTTCGACGCGGCACGTCCGGGATCTCGAACGAATCGGCCGGACGTACGCCGAACGTGTCGTTGACCTGGCGCATTTGGGATCCCATGTGCCGTCAGCTGCCGGTTCGGGTACAACCGCTACGCGGTGACCCCGTCGGTTGCGACGTGAACGCGTTTGTCGAGCTCGTCGATGATGCCGCTGAAGCGCGTTGCATCGATCATCGGCAACTTCGCGTCGCTGATGCGGCGCAAGCTCTTGAGCGTCGTACTCAAGAGATCCGGAGATGTACCGCCGAGACCGACGCAGCTCCTGAGAGCCGCGCGTGCCAAGCTCCAGTCGTTTGCAAATACGGCCAACTCGAGCGCCGTCGCCACGACCCAGTAATCGTCCGCTTTGACCCCGCCCTTCCGTTCGACGGCGTACTGAACGACGGGGAGTAGGCGGTCGAATTCGGCCCGTTCCTCTGCGCTATCGCCGACGGCGAGCAGCTCCAGGAGCACCACGCCCGGATAGTAGTCGCGTGGATCGAATTCGAAGCCGCGCCGGTACCACTCGATCGCGTTCTCCCGGTTACCTTCGTAGAGCAGTTCATCGGGCGGCGTGGCCGCTCGCGCGTCGTCCATCGAGCTCTTGTACGCGCTTCCAATTAGGCCGGCCGTCTCCGACGAGGGGATGCGCTCGTTGAGGTCCTTCAACTGCGCGATAGCCTTTTGCCGCTCGCCGGGATGGTTACGTTTGCTGAGCGCAAGCGCATACTGCTCGCGGAGTGGTACGGTCCTACTCTTCTCGGGCACCGCTTCGATGAGCGCCGCAATGTCATCGTAGGCACCCTGCGAACGAAAGGCCAGCACGAGATCATGCACCAGCGCCGGATCGGCCGGCGTGGCCGCCAGCACACGCCCCTGGAGTTCACGTAAGGCGGAAATGGCTGCGGCCGACGGCGTCAGCGATCGCGCAGAGGCGATATCGCTCCCGAGCTGCTGTGTTGCAACGGCGTTTTCGTCGAAGTCGGGATCAATCTCCGCCGGGTCGATCGCCACACCGGGGTAGTTCTTGAAGAGCTGGAAGAGCGGGCTATCCTTCTCTCCTCCGTCGCCTGCACTCAAGGCTTCTTGGACGCGGGGTAACAGCGCCGCACGAAGCAGCTGCGCGTTCTCTTCCGTCAGCACGCCGTTTTCGAGCTTATAGGGAAGTGCACGCAATGCTGCGATGTCGAAGGGCAGCGCCGCTTCCCGGGCGGTAATGATAATCGTCGAGCGCGGTCTCGCCGTATGGCGAACACCGAGTTCATAAAACACGTTCGCGTTTTCGACGGTGACGTCGACGATCGTTACTTCTGCCAACAGGAGCCGCGCAAACATCGGGATGTGGATGAAGCCGCCGCCACGCTCTTCGTCCGCTCGGATCAAATTGATGTCGGTGAGCGGTGCGAGCGCGGCTTTGATGCCGCGCTCGTACACGTCGTCGAAGTCGATCTCGTACGACTTCGTAACGTCTGGTTTGCGACCGAACGGCATGGCGACGAAAACCAGGGACTTGCCAAACATCGAAGATGACCCCCGACCGCACGTTCATCGTCCAAAGGAACGCCTCCTCGGCGCCGCTAACCAACCGCCACGGCTGCCGGTAAGCGTATTCGAGACGTGCCTGTCGGCGGCGGCATTTGCTCCGGGAGGATGCCTTGCGACTTGCCGCACTTATCGTGGTCTTCGCCTTTGTAATGTCCACCGGCGTTCCCGCGAGTGGAGACACGCCAGGCCCGTCTTCGCCACCATCGCCGCCGGCAGAGAAGCCGACTCCGCCGCCGCTTACGTTCGACTTGCCGGTGGTGTTTACGTTCGGTTTATCGCCCGACGCCACGTTGAATGCCAAGGTCGCCGTCGCGCTTGCGGATCACCTGCGCCCTGCCGACGATAGCGATCCCGCCGTGAAGTCAATGGCGCTGAAATCGGCTTTCGTCGTGCCGGAGGGCACCTGGACCTTAAACGACTTTGAGAATCAGTGCAATTGGGATCCGGAGCATACGATCGGCGCTTATATCCTGGTACCGCCTGCGCTCGGCAGCGAAGACCTCAATTACCTCGTGTGGATTCGCACGAACGAAACGATTAAGTTCAACGCGATCATCGCGCGATGCTCGCGCGAGAGCCTGGCGCTCTTGCCGTTCGGTGCGACCAAAGGTCCTCCGGGTCCGGTCACGGTTGATTGGGTTTCGAATACCGCCACCGGCGAGTTCGGCCGTTCCGCGCTGCAATTCTTGCCTTTTGCGGTTCTCACGAGCGTGTACCTCGCATTCGCTCCCAGCCGCACCTACGCAACGACCCAGAACCGCGTGTATCCGGTGCCGACTCCCCTTCCGCATGGCGGCGCCCAAAATTCTCAACAAACGCAAGAGTCCTCGACCATCAATGCGAGCGGGACGGGCACGCTGCAAAACAACGTTGTCAACGCCGTTGGGTTAGAGCAACTTGCTTTTGGCCGCCGGGGCACACCTGACTTCCTGGTAATGCGCGCCGCGGAGGATGCTGCCGGCAAACTCGTGATCAAGCGCTATCAATTCTGCAACACCCGTCCACCGTCGTCTGTGCCAGCGCCGCTCCCGAGCCCCGCACGCTATTCATGGCGCACAGACTTCTGCACCTGGTAGCGTTGGACGCGTGACGGCTCTCGTCGCTGGCTAGGTATGCGGGGTCCGCGCGGCCAATGATTGCGCGACGGCGGGAGGCATAGACCCTGTCTTTCCAAGTTTTCATTTCGTACGCGCGGGCTGATAACGTGGTGCCGGTAGGCAGCGGTGCCGAATACGGCTTCATCTCGCTGCTCCGCGTGAACTTGAGCCAAAAGCTCATACCGTTCGTAAGCCCGACCGTCACCGTGTGGCGGGACAAAGAGGATATCGACGAGGGCGAGCAGTTTGCGCCGAAGATCCGCGAGGGGATCAACAACTCGCAGCTCATGGTCGTCGTGCTCACGGAAGCGTGGTTGGCAAGTTCCTATTGCCAGGATGAATTAGCGACGTTCACGGCGCGTTGGACACCCGGCCCGACGCTGAAAGACCGCTTCATCGTGGTGTTGCCGACGTGGCTCGACCCGTCACTCTGGCCGGCTGCGCTTCGAGGTCAGACGGCGTACCGCTTTTACACGTCCGAAAATGATCGGGACGGAGCGCCGGAAACTCCGATGTACCGGAGTGACGGAAAGCCGACGCCGCCGTTTTACGACGTCGTCACCAAAATGGCTGACTTCACCCACAAGCGTGCGGCTTCGGGGGCTGTTGCTACGGTACAGGCGACCCAACGCACCGTGTACGTTGCGCAAACGCCGAGCGACATGGAGAATCAGTACCGGAAGGTCGTGGCGGAACTCGCTACCGAGGGCTACAACGTCGTTCCGGACCCTGACGGTCGCATTCCTGACAGCAAGAGCGCCTCCGACTACGTGCGCGCGGCGATGGCGCAAGCGGATGTGTCGATCCACCTTCTCGGTGAGAGTGCCGGCGTTCGCGACCGCAGCGATCCGATCGTCGCCCTCCAGTTGGAACTCGCCGCGCAACGCGCCGAGGCCGCACAAGCATTCTGCCGGATCATCTTCGCGCCGAAGGTCTTCGTCGATGACGAGGATCCCGACAATACGAAGGCTGACCGCGACCCCATCGCCGTTCGGGAACGCTTCGGCCGTGCGCTGCCGACGGACACCGTCATCGGTGACGGCATCTCGGACTTTCTAGTTGAGGCGAAGCGGATTCTCAAGGCGAGCACGCCTCGGCCCCGCGTTGAAAAGCCGCTCAAGAAGGGCGCCAAGGTTTTCGTCGACTTCCACCCCTCAGATGGTCAATACGCCGCTGCCGTAGCGAAAGCACTGCGCGAACGCGGCGTCAGTTCGCGCTTCGCGGCGGTCGACGACGACAATATGCAAAACAAGCTCACCAACGCAGGGCTCCTCAAGGACGCCGATGCCGTCATCTATTGCTGGGCGAACGCGACCGACGCGTGGCTCTACGCCGAGGCGGCCGATTTCGACGATTGGCGGAAGTTCGGCCGCACCGAAGCCTTCCGCACGCGCGCGGCCATCGTCGGGCCGCCCGATCGCATCAGCAAGAAACTCTACAGCAACGACGATCCGCCGGAATCGATCGACAAGTTCGTCGATCTCAGCGCGTACCCTCAGCCCACACCGGACAAATTGGATCCGTTGATCGATGAGATACCGCCTGAGTAAGTGAAACCGACGATGCGCGACGAAGGACTTTCCGCCGAACGGCCGTTTACCGGGCTTCGCGCCTTCGGATATGCCGATCATGCATATTTCTTTGGCCGGCGAGAGCAGACGTATGCGCTCTACCGCCTGACGGCATTCGGCCTCATCGCGGTAATCGGAAGTTCGGGCAGCGGAAAGTCGTCGCTGGTTCGCGCCGGATTATATCCGCTGCTTCTCGAGAGCGACGAAGCGCAGCGGTGGGCGGTCGCGACGATGACGCCCGGCGACCATCCGATCGCAAACCTCGCGCGAGCAGTCGTGGAGCTCGGAGCTCCCGGCGCAACCGCTGCGGACCGCGCGATCAGACGAGATCGCGTCGAGCATCTGCTGAGAACCTCCAGTTCCGGCCTCGCGGACGCGCTCGACGAAACGCCTGAACTTGCGGGGCAGAACATCCTCATCGTCGTCGATCAGTTCGAAGAGATCTTTCGGTACGCGGCGGTTGATTCCGAGAGCAACCCGCTAAAAAGCTCGCTCTGGCGCGACGAAGCGGCCTGGTTCGTCCAGCTCCTTCTCCAGCTGTACCGGCGCAGAAACACCGCACACGCCTTGATCACGATGCGCTCCGATTTCATCGGGGACTGCGCCCAGTTTGCCGGCCTTTCGGAAGCTGTGAGCGCGACGCAATTTCTCGTGCCCGCCATGGCGCGCTCCGACCGCGAGCAAGCGATACGCAAGCCGATTGAAAAAGCGGGCGCGTCGATCGACCCGCTGCTTGTCGAGCAGCTGCTGAACGACATCGGTCACGAGTCGGATCAGCTCCCCGTCCTCCAGCACTGCCTCTTGCGCATGTGGGACCATGCCAAGGCCCGGCGGCTCCGCGGCGATGCGCGCATCACCGACGCCGACTATGTCGCGGTCGGGAAGATGACGGGCGCGCTCTCCCAGCACGCCGACGCCATCATGCGCGACCTCCCGGGGCTCGAGCCTGTCGTCGAGCAAGTGTTTCGCGCGCTGAGCGAGCGTGACAAAGAGGGCCGCGCGATCCGGCGACCGATCGCCTTTCGGCAACTTGTGGACGAAACGGGGAGATCCGAAGCCGATGTCCGGCGTGTCGTCGACCGGTTTCGCGCGGACGATTGTTCGTTTCTCCTCCCCTCGCTGGCGGTCGTCCCGGTCCTCGCCGACGATACCAGAATCGACGTCGTCCATGAAGCGCTGCTGCGTCGCTGGAACCGCATCACGCCGGTCAAAGCCGGTGAGGTCGGATGGCTCGCCAGGGAAGACGACGACGGGAAATACTACCGCTCAGTCTTAGCGCGCATTGAAACCGGCGAAGCGACGCTCCCGCTTGAGAGCGTCAACGAGCGCTACGCGTGGTGGACATCTCCACCCCACTCGGAGGCATGGACCCGTCGCTACGGCGGCAAGCGGGATCGAGTCGAGGCATTTTTTGCGGCCAGCGTCGCAGCGCTCAAAGCCGACACGAAGAATCGCGAGGAGCAGCGTTCGCAGCGCGAACGCACAACGCGAGCGCTTGCCGTGCGGACGCGCGCGATCGCCGCGATCACGCTGTTCGCAATCATCGCCGGGACGCTCGCTGCTCTCTACGTTGGCCGTGCGCAGGCGGCCCAGCGCCGGGTGCTGGAAGCCCAGCGTCAGCAGTTGTCGGACGAAAGTGGGAAGCTTGAACTAGCGTCTCGCGTAAATCAAACGATGCGCGCGGCGAATGCCGGCGCGATGGAGCTTCTTGCGGTCGATCGACGCCGTGAGCGCCAGAGGGTCGCAGCGGATGCGGCGCGTCTTCAGAAGCAGCAGGCACAACTCGACGCTCAATCTCGCACCTTGAGGATCGAGGAAACCGAGCTGGCGCAACGCGCGCGTGAGCTAGGGGAACGCGATCGCGCGATCGCCACAAAAGACCAACAGTTGGTGGTCACGACGACCCGGGCAAAGAGCGCCGAAGCCGAAGCCAACCAAGATCTGGTGGTGCGCACGCGACAACAGGCGCAATCCTTTCAGCAATATGCGCCCATCGTCGAGGCGCATCAGGATTACGAAGATGCCGTGACGCTCCTCGCTGCGGCATATACGAACAATCAGAGCGACCATGCGCTCGCGTTTGAACTGGGTCGGGCGATCGGCATGGCGCAAATCGGCAATGGCCCTTGGCATACGGGATCGCAAGAGATCTCGGCGATGGCGATGCACCCGACAGACCACGCCGTCGCAACCGGCAACGTGGACGGTACGATCGAATTATGGGACGACACCAGCGCTCCGCCGATACGCGTCTCAACGTTCCCTGACCCCGTAACGGCGCTCGCCTTCGACCCAGCTGGGACGGCGCTCGCGATTGGCCGCTCGGACGGTTTCGTTGAGATGTTCGAACTCGGTCCCAAACATAAGATTATCGGGCACCTGGAGTTGCAGACGAGTACCGGCAAAGTCGGGCATACCGGTCGCTTGAACGGTCTTGCATTCAACCACGATGGTTCTCTCCTCGCGACGGGCGGCGACGATGGGAACCTCATTCTGTGGTGCGCGCGCAGCAGCGCGTCGTGCCGCGCCGGTCAATCCGCAGCGCCGCCAAAAGCTCTGGGCACGAGGGCATCACCGTTGCCTGTTACGGCGGTATCCTTTACCTACGACGACCAGCCGGTTGCCGTTGCGAACGATGGCAGCATTTGGGCATGGGATCAGTCGTTGAGGTCCGTTCGCGCGTTGCGGCCTGCCGACGGTCACATTTTGAATCGCATCGAGGCCGGTGCGAACGGGCGCTACCTTTTCGCCAGCGCCGAAGATGGAACCACCTGGCTCTACGACGCGACCGCCCGTCATGCAGTGCCTTTTTCCTGGAAAGGCGAGCTCGACGTCGCGCACTTCAGCCCTTCGGGCGCGGACCTCGTCGCCGGAGCACCGGGGGGCACCATCGTGGGTTTCGATCCGGCGAGCGGTGCGCCGCGGTGGGTCTGTCCGGCGCCGGGGCAACAAAGTGTTTCAAACCAACTCGCGGTACTCAAGTCACAGCCGATCGTCGCTTTCCCATCCGTGCTCGCGATTGCGTTCAGCGCCTCGCCGGCACTCATGTTCGTTTCCTACAGCGACGGCACGATTCTCGGTCGAAAGGCGGGCCCCAGCTGTGACGTCGTCGAGCGGCGCCATATCACGCAGGGCATTGCACGTTACATCACCGTGAACGCCGACGCGACGTTCTTGTCCGTTGGTGGTTCCGACGGACGCTTACGCCGCTGGAATTTTGACCCTCGGGCAGCCTACGTTCCCGTTGCGAGCGCCGGCGGTGCCCTCATCGGATTGGCGCTCGATCGCAGCGGCTCTCGCATGGCGAGCTTGACGTCGAACGGTTCGTGGCAAGTATGGCGCCTCGACGGCACGCGTGCACCCGTCTCAAGTGGCTCATTTTCGATCAAGGGCGGACCCGCTCTGGTCGTTCGGCTCGACGACACCGGATCACGACTGGCTGTCGCGGATAGCAGTCACGCCGAAATCTACGACGCGGCCACCGGCAAATTGCAAACGACGATTCGGGCTACGCCCGGGAGCGACAAAGGAATCTCGGATGTCGCATTCGACGGCGGCTCGGTCATCGTCTCACAGCGAAGTGTCGTACCGGCGACGGCCGATCGGTGGCGGCGCTACGATCCACAAGGTGTCCAGAAGGCCTCGGAAAGCCAGTCTCAGTCAGACCTTGCGTGGCTCTACCCGGTCCCGCACTCTCAGGACCTTGTTGCCCTTTCGCCCTTTGACAGTCATGTGGCCGTGTACAGCGACGTCACGAGCGGCACCGCGATTAAAACGTGGACGCAGGTTGCGGCGGTCGCAGTTTCGGAGAGCCCCCTCGTCGCGCTCGGTGCGATGAACGGCAACGTTACGATCACGGACCGCATCGGTACTCGCGTCGCGGGCGTGAACGCCGGATCGGTCGCGATCAAGAGCTTGGTGCTCTCAAACGATGGAGATTGGTTGGTAACGCTCGATGTCGCCGGACATGCCGCGCTCTGGGATGTCGCGAACCGCGTGAACGGCGACGCTCTGTCCGCCAACGCAATCGCCGCGGACGCTGCCATTTCGGCCATCACGTTTGATCCGGCGCGCGGGCGGCTGCTCGTCGCGGTGACCACGACCGACCACGTTGAGCTTTTCGATCGCGCTTCCCCGGGGCTCCCGCTCGATGACCAAAGTCCCTGTGCGAGCCACGTTCAATCGGCGCAATTCTCACCCAACGGGTCGACGGTCGTGGTCGGCTGCACCGACGGTACGATTGCGTCGATGGAGCTTGACCACTCGCTACCACGGCAGCCGCCCGCCGTCATCGCGACGCAGGCCCTCTGTCATGGGGCCATCGACTCGGACGGAATCATCCTCGCGGCGCGCTCAACGCTCGCAAGGCTCTATAAGATTTCGATGGATTCGGATATCGTCGCAAAGGCCTACAAGTGCACAGGGGGCTGAAACCCGCGCTCTTGCGATGGAGAACATCGCTCATGGCGGCCGTGGTATTCGGCGTGGTTGCGTTCGGCGCCACGAGTTCTTCGGCAAACGTGGGCATCAGGACCGGGAACTTCTACATCGGGTACACCGACGCGATCGCCACCGGCGGCCTCAAGATGCACATCGAACGCGTGTATAATGCGAAAGCGACGTTCAGTTCTATCTTTGGCTACGGATGGGGCGCCGAGTTTCTCGCTTACATCAGCCCGCAGGATGACGGCTCACTCATTCTGCACGAGTACGGCGGCGGCGCCGACAATCACTTCGATCCACCGTCATCCATGGTTCGAACGAAGGACGACATCATTTCGGAACTGATTGCAGCGGCCGAGACTTCGGGCAAGCTCACATCCGACGACGACCGGGCCAAATACCGCGTCTATCTTCAGGATCACCACGAGCAAGTGTGGGAGCAGGATCGCGCCAACCATCTTGTGCCCGCAGTTCCGCAGCCGGCCGGCGAGCCGTTCACGAGCCTTCGGTTCGGGCGAGAGCGCATGACGCGGACGCCGACCGGTTTTCAGCGACAGATTTCAGATCCGGACCGAACTGAGGATTTCGACGAGGTCGGTCATATCGTTCACGTTACGGACAGTGATCGAAACTATATTGCCTACGTGTACGATGATGACCATTACCTCACCGAAATGCGAGACAACGTCGGCAACTCGTTCACCTTTACGTACACGCCGGATCATCACGTTCAGTCCATACGGGATGCACACGGTCGTCTTGCAACATACCGATACCAATACGACAATAATATGTGCCTGCTCGTGTACTCAAAGAGTATGGATGGTCGCGTAAATCGCTATACGTATAACTCCAATGCTGACATGCTCTCGGCTACGTTCAACGATAAAACGATGATGCAGATGCGCTACGATGAGCGGGACAACATCATCTATCTGAAAGATCGCGACGGCACGATCACTCGCTATCACTATACCCAGCAGCAACAGGGCGATCTTCTTGACGACGTCATCACCGTCGATCTGGGTCCGAAGGGTGTGACAACGTATGAGTACTGGGGCACCTCGAATACTTATCGGCGAACCGTAGAGACCGTGAACGGCGCGACTACCGATACGTCGTATGATTCCTCTGGGCGTACCCTCGCGAAGACGACGCGTGACGGCACGACGCATTTTTCGTATAACGCGCAAGGGGAGTTAATCCTCAGAGAGACGCCGACGGACCGCACCGTGTGGACGTACGACTCGACGGGCAAGGTCACTGATGTGACAACCACGCCATTGAGCCTGACGGCTTCTCCAAGTCCATCCACGACCGGGAATACACACTACGTCTACGATCAGAGTGGGAAACTGACTCGCGCAACCGACGGTCACGGTAACGACGTGAGCGTGACCTATGACGATAACGGGCGCGTCTTGACCATGACCAATCAGGGAGCAACGGTCCGATTCGCTTATAGCCAGCTCGGCAAGCCCAATGTCCTGACGCTGGACGGCGTCGGTGTTGTCACGATTACATACGACGCCAACGGGAACTTCTCGCGAAGCTCCAGCCCCGGGGGCGAGACGGTGATCACAAAGGTGACAACGATGATCCGGACCGTGCTCGACGTCGTTCGCCCCTCGGGCGTGACGTTCAATTTCTAACTAGGCGGCGATTGAATCGATCGCGCTCTTGATGACGCCGTTCAGCGCGGACGGACTGACGCCGGCCTTCCCCATTCCTTCCATACCGCGGATCACGGCCATGATCAGATTCGCACTTTGCCGCACGTTGAGATCGGGCCGCGTCTCGCCGGCGCGCTTCGCCTGCGTCAGCGCTTCCGCCAACACACGCTCGTAGTTGCTGAAGCACTCGAGAACGATCGCGTTGGTGTCGTCGTCCTCGCCGACGACTTCGGCGACCGCCTTGCTCAGCAGACACCCGCGCTTCGAGCTCGTGAAGACCTTCGACATCCTCCGCAGGTAGGCGTCCAGCCGGGTCAACGATCCGGCGTCCGGTCCGCGCAGCGACACCTTGGCGTCGGCGACAAGTCCGGCGCAATATTGCCGCAGTGCGAGCGCGAACATACGGCGCTTGTTGCCAAATGCCGCGTAGAGGCTGCCTTTGCCGAGGCCCGTCGCCTGCATGATGTCGTCGAGGGACGTCGCCGCATACCCGCGATCCCAAAACGTCGCGCGAATGGCCTCAAGCGCGACACCTTCGTCAAACGTCCGCTTGCGCTTCCGCGTCGAAACTTCACCTGCCACGGAGAGCCTCGTTGACCGATTGGTCCACCGTTGACTGAACGGTCCAGATAACGTACCATTCGGGAACGGGCGAACCAAACTCCTCCGCCCCGACCGACGGGAGTACGTCACCATGCCGATGATCGATATCTACGCAGCCGAAGACATGTTTCCGGAAAACTCCTCGCGCGATCTCGGTGAAGCGCTGACGTTGGCGCTGCTCCGCGCGGAAGGCGTCACGACCCCCGGCCCGACCCATCTGAACAACACGGGCGTGTACCTGCACTTGATGCGCGCCGATCGCGTGCAGACCGCGGGGACCGCGCAAGCCCGAACGGTCCGCGTTCAGGTCATCACGCCGCCGGGCGCGCTTACGCGCGACGGCCAGCGTCAATTGGTCAAAGACGCGACGCAGATCGTCGCCGACGTCAGCGGCGATCCGTCGCAGGCGCAGCGCACCTGGGTGCTGCTGAGCGAAGGCGCGGAGGGCGGCTGGGGCATCGCCGGCACCGCGTTCGGTCGCGAGGAGTTCGCCGCGCTCGCCGCGCGGGCCAAGGCGTAGTCCAAGAAAGGCCGGGCCTACGGCGCGAGCACCATGTCCAGCGGACTGTTGAGGCCGGTATTCGATCCGACGATCGTCCTCAGCGGAGCGACGTTGCCGTTGGCCCCGGCCGCAAAAACGACGATGCTGTCGTTGCCGCCGCCCGCATTGGTGTCCACGTAGATCAGGCCGTTGGCGTCGACGAGGACGCCCCACGGATTGACGAGACCGGTGTTCGGGCCCGCGATCGTCGCAATCGGCGCCACGTTCCCATTCGCACCGGCAGCGTAGACCGTGACCGTCTGCGCCGTGTGGTTGCTGACGTAGAGCCGTCCGGACGAGTCGACGGCGTCGTAGACCGCGCCCGACATTCCGGTGTTGCCTCCCGTGATCGTTCGCAGCGGAGCGACGTTGCCGTTCGCGCCAGGCGCGTACACGGTGACCGCGTCGACGCCGCCGAACTGCGAGATGTTGTCGACGACGTAGAGGTTGCCGGCGGTATCGAGCGCGATTCCATAGGTCTCCGCAAGCCCGGTGTTGCCGCCGGCAATCGTTCGAATCGGCGTCGCGTTTCCGCTCGCTCCCGGGGCATAGACGGTGATGGTGTTCGCGAAGAAATTGGCGCAGACGAGGTCACCGGCGCTGTCGATCGCGAGTCCGAGCGGTCCGCTCAGCCCCGTATTCCCGCCGGTAATGCTCCTTAGCGGCGCCACGTTACCGCTCGCGCCCGGGGCATACTCAGTTACGATCGCGGCGCGCAGATCCGAGAGGTAGCTGGTGCCGCTGCTGTCGACCGCGATGCCGTACAGCTGCGACATCTGCGTGTTCGAGCCGCCGACGGTGCGGATCGGCGCGACATTTCCGTTCGAACCGGCCGGGGTGACGGTCATCGTGCTGTTGCCGAACTCCGCAACGTAGAGATTCAGGCCGCCGCCCGACGGCATGAAATGGACGGTCGCGGAGGTTGCGCCGATCGCGCTGCCGGTAATGGTCGCATTCACGCCGAGACCGCCGGCATAGTTGATCGTCACCGCCGTGCCTGGCGCCGTGACGGTGCTCGTCGAGAGCGTCGTCTGGTTGGTTGAATCGACGACCGTCAGCGTGATCGGCGCGGAATAGTTGCCAGGTCCGATGATGGTGTTTCCGGCGGCGTCCTCGGCGTTGACGGTGAGCGACGTCGAACCCGGCGTTCCGGCAGGCGGCAGGGCGCCGATGGCAAGCTCGACCGCGGCTACTACCCCGTTCATGACCGCGGCGACCTGGAACGGCTGCCCGGCGGTGACGACGCTGATGACCGTTGCGGCGGCGAGCAGATGTCCGGTCGCGTTCGGCGCGTCGTACTGGGAGAACACGAACGTGTCCCTGGCGGCCGGCGCCATCAGCGGAATCGTGCAGGTGCGGCCCGCTTCGCTTGTGGTACAGTCGGGCGAGCTGCTGCTGATGTCTGCGATGGTCGGCGTGCCGCCGTTCACCATCGTCGAAAGCGACACTGCTGACGGCGAGACGTACTGCGGCTTACGCGCGGCCGCGGAGGTCGATTGCGGAATCGTGAGGACGACCTTGCCGGCGACGAGCGTCGTCGACGGAACCGCCGTAGGGCCGCTCGATGCACCGCCTCCGCAGCTATTGAGCGCGAACGCACAAACGACGACCGGTCCGATACGGCGCAGATCCACGACGTTAAGGAGTCCACAAACTCTTCGCAGCGTCCTCTTGCTGCCACGCTCTTACTGAGATGTCCGTATCAGCGGCACAGGCCCGTGGTGCGCCCTGGCCGTGCAGGGGCGCTACTAGTACGACGGTTCGACGAGTCAGGGCGTGAATTGGACCGAGCATGATGCCGACGCCTCGTGGACCCGTACGGGCTACGTTGCCGTCTGCACGCCCTCCGGCGCGAATTGCACGAAGTACGGTAGTCATGCGGGCTCGCGCGACACGAGCTCTGGGCTCGGATCTCGGCCGTCACCGGCGTGCAGGCTTTTAGACGCGCATTTCGCAGACTTCGCGGGAGTAGCTGCGGAGAAACGCCGTCATGACGCAATTCGAATTGTACGAGCGATTCAAAGACCTGCACGAACGTCCCGGTGTCTTCATCATGCCGAACCCCTGGGATGCCGTCTCGGCCCTTCTTTGTAAAGAGGCCGGCTTCGAGGCACTGGGAACGTCGTCGGCGGCCCTTGCATGGTCCCTTGGACGTCCCGACGGCGCACATGCGGTCAGCCGCGACGAGCATCTGCGCAACGCCGAGCTCATTGGCGCACTGACCGGGCTGCCGGTGAACGGCGACACCGAAGACGGCTTCGGCCCGGCGCCGTCTGACGCCGTCGCTACTGTTGAAGCTGCAATCGCTGCGGGGCTTGCCGGAGTTGCCATCGAGGACACCACTGCCGACCCGAGCAGACCGATCCACGCCTTCGATGATGCGGTCGAGCGCGTGCGGCAGGCAGCGAAAGCGGCGAAGGGGCGCATTGTCCTCACCGCCCGCACGGACAGTTTTCTGCATGGAATGGACGACCTCGACGCGGCGATCGAACGGCTTGTCGCTTTCGCCGAAGCCGGGGCCGACGTGCTCTACGCGCCCTCTCCAAAAGATATGGACGCGATTCGCGCGATCGTAAAAGCCGTAGCGCCGAAGCCGGTCAACATCGTTGTGCGGCCGAGGAGCGGCGTCGTGCCCGTCACCGAACTCCAAGCTGCCGGCGTTAAGCGTATTAGCCTTGGTTCGGTCGGATATAACCACGCAATGGAGGCACTTCGGGTGGCCCTCAACGAGGCAGCAGCCGGTAATTTAGGCCCGGTCTCGACTGGCATGCGGTCGAGCGCAATTGCAAAATTTTTCGCGGAAGCACATGTGACCTGACGCAATGAGCTTTAGCGAGCTGCTTCGACGGCATCGCATCGCTTCCGGCGTGTCTCAGGAAGCGCTCGCGGAGCGTGCGCGCATCAGTGCTTCGGCAATCGGCGCGCTTGAGCGGGGAGCACGCCGAGCTCCGTATCGCGAAACGGTTACGCTCCTGGCGGACGCCTTGGGCCTTTCCGCCGTCGAACGCGGCGCACTGGAAGATGCAGCGGAGCGAGGCCGGGGCCGTTCCGGTGGAGCAGGCCCCGAATCTCGGCACAATCTCCAAGCGCGCCTTACCTCGTTCGTTGGTCGAGATGACGAGATTGCGGCGATCAAGGCGCTCCTTGCACGCCATCGCCTCGTAACCGTTACCGGATCCGGCGGAATCGGAAAGACTCGCGCTGCGATGGAAGCCGCGCAACAGCGCCTCGACGAGGAGCAAGACGAAGTCTGGTTCGTCGATCTTTCACCGGTCACGGATGGAGCCTTTGTCGCCGGCGCGATTGCCTCGGTGCTCGAAGTCCCGTTGGCACAGGTCGCCGACCCTCTTCCTTCGCTGGCGGCGGTTCTCAAGACGCGCAAACTTTTGCTGATCCTCGACAACTGCGAACACGTTGTCCAAGATGCGGCGGCGGCGGCGGCATCGATCTTGCGTACGTGCCCCGGCATCGTCATCCTCGCTACGAGTCGCGAACGCCTAGCGATCGATGGAGAGAGCGTGTACCGGCTTCCGTCGCTGATGGTACCCGCCGAGAGCCCCACGACGATCGAGGAGGCGTGCGAATACGCGGCGCTGAGGCTCTTTATCGAACGAGCGACCGCGGTAGACGCACATCTCACGCTCAACGCGGAACGGCTCGGAACGGTCGTCGACATTTGCCGCCGGCTCGAAGGGATACCGTTGGCAATCGAACTGGCTGCAAGTCGGCTGCCGGCGCTCGGCCTGGTCGCGCTCAACAACCGCATTCGGGATCACTTCGAACTTACGAGCGGCGCCCGCGACCTCCCGCACCGGCAGCGGACAATGCTTGCGACGATCGCATGGAGCTATGACCTTCTCAGCGAGAATGAGCAGACGCTCTTGCGGCGCCTTTCCGTTTTCTCCGGAGGCGCAACGCTTGAGGCGGCCGAGAAGGTTTGCACAGACGATATGATTGGTGCCGGCGACGTCGCCGAGCTCTTGTCGCTCTTGGTCGACAAATCGCTGCTGAACATAGCCTTCTTCGATGAGCTCGGCCGGTACGTGATGCTTGAATCGGTTCGGACATTCGCATCGAGAAAGCTTGCGGACACCGGCGAATTCACCCGGGTGGCGAGAGCACATGCGGCGTGGATCGCGTCCCTCGCCGATCGTGCCGATTCGACATACCCGCGCGTACCCCGCAACAGCTGGCTCCGTGAGTTCGAGCCGGAACTCGACAATGCGCGCTCCGCGCTCGATTGGACGCTGAACACGAGGACGGACCCAGATGCGCTCCTTGCCGCCCGGATTGTCGGCGGATTGCGCGGTTTGTGGATGTCGACCGAGCGGCGCGTCGAGTGCCGGCGCTGGGCCCAGGCCGCACTGGATCGTGTTGATGCGGAGCAAGCTCCGCTCGTCACGGCCCGTGTGATGCGGGCCCATATTCAATCGATTGATGGATCGGCGGTGCTCGATGCGGCCAGCCGGGCCATACCTCTCTTTGAAAGCATTGGGGATCGGCGCGGGCTCATTTCCCTGCAGGCGCACGTCGCGTGGGAGCACGGCCTCCGAGGCGCGTTCACGTCGGCCGACGATTCGATCGCGCGAGCATTTCAGCTTGCAGGCGAGGAGGGTCTCCGTCACTCGCGTCAATATGGCCGCCTCCTCCACGCAAGGTGCTTGATTCGCGCTCTCGCCGGGCGCCTCGAGGAGGCGCGGAGCGACGCAGCCGCAGCCGCCAGACTGAGGAACGACCTCGGAGAAGTAGATCCGATCCTGGACCTCTATTGGGAAGCGTTCTTCGCGTTTAGCGATGGCGAGGCTGAGCGCTCCGCGGAACTTCTCGAAGCCGGCATCGAACACGCTCGGGCGTCATCGAAGAATCCAGCTGGGCAAATGTCTGAACTCGCCGCGGTGCGGATCGTGCTCGGCGAGCTCGGCGAAGCCAAGTCGGCGGCACGCGACGCCCTCGAGCTCGCGCGCTTCGAGCAACTCGACAGCGTGTGGCGCGCAATCCAACATCTCGCCGCCATCGCGGCGCTCGACGGCCACCCGATTCGCGCCGCTCGGCTTCTCGGCTTCGTCGATGCATGGCGCGAAGAAAAAGGCGGCTTTCGCGGATATTACGAGCGTGCGAGCTACGACATTCTCATGGGCTCGCTGCGCGAGCAGCTTGCGGCCGAGAAGATTGCGGGGCTGGCGGCGGAAGGCATGCTGCTCGATTTCGAACGGGCCGTCGACGAAGCGCTCAGCTGACAGCCTCCGCTCGGCTCAGCCAATCAGGATCGACCTCACAGGTCATAGGTCTCGAGATCGCGCGCGACGGCAATTCTGCCGTCGTACTCGCGCCGCACGATGTCGATCGACTCCGCAAGCTCGGTTTCAATCGCCGGCATCAAATGGGAAAGCAGCAGCGCCTTCGCCCCGCTCGCCTGCGCAGTGTACCCCACAGTCGAAGGCTTTGCGTGCAGGTTTCCATTGGGGACGTCTCGTTCAGGGAGCGCACAATCATGGACGAGCAACGCGCAGTCTCTGGCCAGCGCGATGAGCCCAGCCGTCGACCCGGAGACATCTCCAGAAAACACGATGGACTGCTCGTCGCACTCAATGCGGAAGGCGACTGAAGGCATCATCCCATGCGGAACGGCGCAGGAGTAAATGGATACGCCTAGATCTTCGAGGACGTCGCTGACCGGCAGTGTATGTAGGGTCGCTGCGGCCGGGTCGCTCGGGAGTTCCCGGACGTCGACCCCGAAGCCCTCGAACGTATTCATATAGCGCCACGCACCGTTCGCACCGAAGAGAAGATGCACGAATTCTGCCGTGCCGGGCTGCGGAGAGGCGTTCTCCGGCGCGGCGTTGTTGCCGGGCCGACCCATCGGTCCTCCGATAGCGATCGGTCTCCGCCGATCGCGCATGTACTGGTCCATCACGATGGCGGGTAGGTCGCTGGTGTGGTCGATATGCAGATGCGTCAGCAGAATCTGCTCGAGTGTCGAGAGATCGAGGCCGCCTTGGCCGACACGCTCGAATATGCCGCCACCCGCGTCGATGAGAATCCGTGGCCGGCTGTTGATGGAAAGGACGTAGCCAGCGGAGGCCCGATTGCGGTTCGCAATCGGACCTCCGCTGCCGAGGACGGTCAGCGAGAATCGTGGCTTCAAGACGCGAAGCCGTCGGCGTCGACGATTGCTTGAGCGAACGCCTGCGGAGCTTCCTGAGGCAGGTTGTGGCCGACGCCGCCGGTGACGAGCCGGTAGTCATACTTGCCGGAGAACTTGTTGCGGTAGGCTGTGCTGGGCGCGTGGATCGCCCCGTTGGAGTCGCCTTCCATGGTGATGGCCGGCACGGTGACGGCAGGAAGCGCGGCCAGCCGCTTTTCGAGGTCGTCATATTTCCGCTCACCATCCGCTAGGCCGAGGCGCCAGCGATAATCGTGCATCACGATGGCAACATGGTCCGGGTTGTTGAAGGAAGCTGCTGTACGGTTGTACGTAGCATCACTGAAATTCCACTTCGGCGAAGCCTGGTGCCAGATGACCTCATTGAACTGGTCGAGGTATTTCGCGTAGCCGGCCTTGCCGACGTCGGTGGCGAAATAGTACTGGTACCAAAATGCGAATGCAGGCTGCGGCGGCAACGGTGTCTGGTTGCCCGCAGGGCTGCTGATCAGATAGCCGCCGACGGAAACGATTGCCTTGCAGCGTTCCGGCCACAGTACGGCCATCACGTCCGCTGTGCGCCCGCCCCAGTCAAAGCCGCCAATGGTGGCCTTCTGAATTTTGAGCGCATCCATGAGAGCGATGATGTCGAGGCCAACGGCCGACTGCTGGGCGTTGCGCACGGTTGCGCTGGAAAGAAACGACGTCGTGCCGTAACCGCGCAGGTAGGGAACGATGACGCGATAACCACGCGCAGCGAGCAAGGGCGCGACGTCGACGAAGCTGTGAATGTCGTAGGGCCAGCCGTGCAGTAGGATTACCGCCTTACCGTCGGCCGGTCCGGCCTCGGCATATCCGACGTTCAGCAGGCCCGCCTTGATCTGTTTCAGCGAGGCGAAGGAGGTGTGCGTCCCGGCGGTCGTCGCGGGGACGTTTGCAGCGAGTACTTTGCGGACTTGCGCGCCTGCGGATCCCATTGTCATCAGCTGGGCACCGGTGAGGGCCATCCCGGCATTGCGCAAGAAGCCGCGCCGGTCGGATCTACTCTGTTCGGGCATTCTCATCTCTCCAATTTGACTGGGGCCGGTTCGGCCTCCGGAGGGATGGTAGCGTGATGTCGACCAGCGCCCACAGCGACAGTCTACACAGTCATCCACACAGTTGAAGAACCTCGGCTTTCGCGCGGCCGAAGGCCGGCGGGTCGCGCTGGCCGTAGACGGGTGGATGGCGGCTGCTGCAGCAAGAACATGGGGTCGCGGCTCGGACTTCGGCCGTCACCTCTTTGGCTTGGCGGCGTTGGCGTTCGGGGTCATGACGCTGGTGTGGCACAACTACCGCGATTGGGATCAGCTCCGGTTCATCCTGGACGCGCGCGACGGTCCGGTCTTCCTCTACGCGGCCGCTGCGGCACAGATTTTCGGCGGTGGTGCGCTCCTGTTTCGGTCGAGCGCGAAAGTCGGTTCGCTCGTCCTCGGCGTCGTCTATGTCGTGCTCGCGCTCCTATTCGTGCCGCGGATCGTTGCCAAGCCGCAGTCGTACGACCGCTGGGGCAACTTCTTCGAACAGTTCTCTTTCGTGATCGGCGCGGCGCTCGTGTATGGGCGCTTCTCGCGAGCCTGGTCGCCGGAACGGCTCCGTCGAGCCGGCCGCATCCTGTTCGGCGTCTGCGTCGCTTCGTTTGCGGTCGAACAAGCGATCCATCTGGACTTTACAGCGAGTCTCGTGCCGAAATGGCTTCCACCGGGTCAGATGTTCTGGGCGGTGGCCACGACGGTCGCGTTCGCACTCGCCGCCGTCGCGCTTCTCACGAATCTCGCAGCCCTGCTGGCGGCTCGCCTCTTGACGGCGATGCTCGTTCTGTTCGGGCTGCTCGTGTGGGTGCCGATTCTCATGACCGATTCCCACACGCACGCGAATTGGAGCGAGACCGCCGAAACGTTTGCGATCGCCGGCATCGCATGGATTCTCGCCGACCTGCTCGGCGACCGCGCGCGGGCCCGGCGAAAATCGTGAAGACGCTTTCCGCCGGGCTCGCGACGTTCGGTTCGGCGCGGGGATTTAGAAGTAGAGCCAGATCCCGCCGTTCCAACGGCGGTGTGCAAACCAGCGGCCCTGCCAGTAGTAACCGTAGAATCCGCCCGGGGCGTAGCCGTAGTAGCCATTGAAGTAGGGACCCGGATAGGCGCGATAGCGGGGTCCGGGCGCGTACCCGTATCCGCGGGCATAGCCGCCGTGCCAGCCGTTGCCGTAACCGGCGTGCACGGAGACACCGCCCCCGTAGACCCCGACGCCGCCGTGCCACTGCGCCGCGCTGGCCGCCAATGGTGCCGAGATCATTGTGAGACCGAGAATTGCGATGACGAGTCTCGTAACGAATGCCTTCATCGATCGTGTCCTGCTGCGGCATTGCCGCGACGTAATAATGCTGTTCCATCGTACGCAGCAAGGAGCCGGTTTGTGCGGCGCCGGCAAAACGTTAAGACACCTCTAACGCCTCGCCTACGCGCGGAGTCCAGGCGAACATGTGGATCAGATGAGGGCCGAACGTTTTTCAGCCAGAAATGCCTTGACGGCACGCTTGGGAGCACGCGCGAGCCACGCTTCGAGGATCACGTCCTTGAGTTGTTTCGACGAGATCTTCCCGAGCCGTATCAGGACTGCAGGGTAGCCGTCAAAGTGCGGGATCGTGAAGAACACGCGCCGATCGCTGGCCAGCAACACATCTTTCATCTCGAGATCGGGCGTGCGCACGGCCAAGAGCGCGCCCGTCGGCGCGTCCTTGCCGAGCGCCGCCTTATCGGAAGCCCCCAGCGGCCGCTCCCACGCAACGAACTTGCCGTTGACGAGCCAGACGCGCGCCCCACTGGAACGGCTTTCTTCCGTGGTCCCCGGCAGCGCCAGCGCGAGCCGGCGCACGTCACTCCAGGTAGCCACTACGCCATGAGCGCGCTTGCGGTCGCTTCGGCTTGGATGCGGTCGCGGTCGCGCCACCACGAGTAGTACGCGCCTTTGTAACCGAGCGCGACGGCTTGCTGCAGGAACGGGTTATCGGCATAGTTGTTGCTCTCGCCGCGCTCTCCGCCGGGGAGCGTCGGCAGCGCGACCCGGTAGTGTTCGGACTTCGGCACGTAGTCGCGGATCCAGCGGATCGTATTCACCCACTGGCCGTCTGGCCGGCTGAGGGTATCGGGATCTTCCGGCAGATCCGGCGAGAAATAGAACACGGGTCGCAGACGCCCGTCCTCGTCGAACCAGAACTGACGCTCGTATGCCGTCATCGAATCGCAGTGCTCGAGCGGCGTGAGCACGATCGGGCTCCTCGCCGTATTGGACTGCAGCCCGGGAATTTCGCGTTTGCCGGCCGACTCGGCCGCAAACCGGATTCCGAGCGGCGCATGCGGGAACACTTGAAGTCCGAGGGTGTAGCCGATGACCGTCGTTGGGAGCCGCAGCGACTCGTCGATCGTGTGCTTGAGCGTCGCAAGATTTTCCCCCGGCAGCCCGAGGAGCAGCTCGGTCGTGATCATGATGCCGCGCTCGGCGAGTAGCCGGGTCACCTTCCACACGTCGTCGATCGTGTAGGCGAGGCTGACGCGGCCGCGCGGCGGCTGCCACACGGCCAAATGCTCGCGGCACGCGTGCTCGGCGGACAACGAGACGCCTTTGCAGCCGGCCTCTGCCAACAAGTCTGCAAGCTCGGCATCGAACGGCACCGGATGGGCGTAGATCCAGAGCCGGAGATTGCGCAGCGGATTGGCGGCGACGCGCCGGCGCTCGATGATCGCGCGCAGCAGCTGTTTCCCCTGAGCCGGTTTGATGTTGAACTCGCTGTCCGTCGTGTGGATGTCGTAGATACCCTGCGCCACCAGCGACTCCAGCTCGTCAACGACCGCGGCAACGCTGCGCAGCGTCATCGACGACCCCTTGGCGTCGGGTTCGACGCAATGATTGCACGCGAACGGGCAGCCGTTTTTTGTCAGCACGTTGCCCAAGCCGCCCCGTTCGTAGTACCGGCGGTTGTCGACGCGATTCGGGACGCCCGAGCGGCGCTGATACACGAGAGCGGTCTCGACTGCGGACGCCTTGGGAACGATTGCAGCCGACTCATGGACCGCGTTGCCGTCCCACCGCAGCAAACCCGCGACGGTCTCGGGCGAGCGGCCCGACGCGAGCGCGCCGGCAAGGTCGCAGAGGATCTTCTCGCCGGGTCCCTTCACACCGAACGGCACCTTGAAGTACTCCAGCGCCGCGTAGGGCATCGAGGAGAAGCCGGCCCCGCCGACCACGATCGGTGCGGTCGTCAAGCTGCGGATCGCATCGATCACGCCGAGGTGGTCGGGCAAGAACACGCGCTGCTCCTGCGGCTGGACGCTGCCCGCGTTGCGCAGCGTCACGCCGACCAGCAGCGGCTCATGATCGGCGAAGTATTCGTCGAGGTCCCAGCAGTCGCGCCGAAACGTCAGGTCCAGAACGTCGACGTCGAAACCGGCGCTCTCGAGATGCGCGCAGAGGATGTCGAGCGCGTACGGCGTGACCGGCGGCCACACGAAATTCGGGTTCACCAGCGTGACGAGCCGCGTCGTCATGCTTCTATACGGGACGTGAAAAAAGGTGCGAGCGCGCCGGTACGTACCAGCGCGCTCACAAACCCCGCGAGTTTTAAAGTGGTGCGAAGCTTCTCTACTGCTCGGTACCCACCGTGATGTTGACATTCCCGCCGCTGTTTCCACTGATCGTGGCGATGCTGCTGTAGACGTGGGCGCTGCCGAGGGTGCCGAGTCG
>Ga0302177_10000551_pt1 | contig 28722 bp, 26 predicted proteins | sample I_Palsa_E1_2_FD_198780 | JGI IMG/M metagenome (GOLD analysis project Ga0302177, IMG submission 198780) | Peat permafrost microbial communities from Stordalen Mire near Abisko, Sweden - I_Palsa_E1_2 | ecosystem: Environmental > Terrestrial > Soil > Palsa > Peat permafrost | place: Sweden... | reverse complement strand
AGCAGGTTCGGGGCGCACAGGCGGCTTTGCTTCACTCTCGTCTCCATAATGGGGCAGCGGCTCGACTCAGGTGCCCATGCAGTAGACCGCGGTCTCTGCGAAGACCTGCTTCATGTTGTAACCACTGGACTGGAAGTCCGAGGTGATCTGCGCCGCGGCGGCCTGATCAGCCGCATTGCCCGGCGGTCGCAGGCAGATCGCCTGGAACACCTTCTGCACCTGGCAGGCGGCAAAGGCCTGGCTCGAGGCGAGCTCCTGACCCAGCGATTTCGCTCCCTGCCCGCTGCCGGTAAGCGCGGCGCTCCATCCCATGAGCGAGTTGGGGCCTGAACGCCACCGGTTGTCCCAGCTGTCATCGTTGGTGACGAAGCCGGCGGGGAAGTTGCCGGTGTTGATATGGTATTTCGCCTGCGTCTGCCCGGGCGTGTAGACAAGCTCCAGCGCCACCGGATCGTAGTTGTAATAGGAGAAGGCCTGAACCATCGGATCCATGGCGGCGTGACAGCCGATGCAGTTGTTCAGGAACACGCGGCTATCCCCGCCGGGCGAGCGGCTCACGTCCTGACGAATGCGATCGGGCGGGCGCGTGATGTCCATGACCTGCGGCAGGTCGTTGCACAGATAGTTGATCATCGTGAAGCGGAACATCGCGCGGTTGGTGCCGGCGATGAAGAACGCCTGCGCCGCGGCCTCGGTGGTGATGACGCCGGCGGTGGCCGCCGACGGTATGCCCGTGTTGGCCGATTGCGTGGTCGCCACGAGCGCGCTCTTGAGATCCACGCCATTGGTGTCGAGATACTGGTAGTGATTGTTATTGGAAGGCGAGTACGGCGGTGCGCCGGAAGTGTTGCCGACATACAGGATGTCGCCCGACAGCACGGTGTTGAACGGCACGTTGTCGCGGATCATGCCGATCACGGTCGCAATATAGTCATTGAGCGGTACGAACGCCGACTGCGCGCGGTTGGTCGCGGGCGCGATGAAATTGCGCAACGTCACGTTGTAGAAGCCGCTGTTGTCCATCGCCAGCTGTGCCGCGGCCTGCGGATTGCCATTGCTGATCAGCGTTGCCATCTGCGTGAGCACGGCATCGCTGGGCGGCACGCCGGCCAGACGATTGTGGATGCGCACGGCCTGCTCATTGGCCCCGGCGAACAGTGGCAGCGCCGGCTGCAGGCCGAGCAATGCCGCGAGCAGCGCTGGCGCGGCTCGGCGCGCAGCGCGACTGCGCCGCGCTGCTGTTCTGATGACTGGTCGCATCCTCGCTCCCTGGTGCAAAATGGATTTGCACTGCGGGCGGAACTATAGGCACGAGAACAGCAGCGCCGTAATGTCTCAAAGGGCAGACAAGGGCAATGATTAGGTATACACGGTATCGTGACGTGCGAATTTTGAGACCGGCATCACGTCGCGCTGACACGCCAACGACTGAACTGTTCAATACGCGTCAACGGAGCATCGTTCGTTAATGAGACTTCATACCGGCCTGCTGGGCGTTGCGCTGGCCACGGCTCTTGCCGCCTGCAGCAGTCACGGCAACCTCAATATCGGCAGTGGTCAATCCAATAGCGGGCAGAACATCGATTTTGCGATCGCTTACATCAAGCGCACGATGCCTGCGGACCCGACTGCGCTGGCCGCACTGCGCGCCAAAGATGATGTGACGCTGCCGCGCGAATACTGGACCAAGGCCGATGTCTATCTGCGCAGCAGCGCGAGCCCCTCGGGCATAGAACAGAATCTGACCACGAGCGTGACCGGCAGCGACTTCTGGGACGCCAAGGATCTGGATGTCGCCCCGGATGGCAGCGCCTTGGTATTTGCGCTGCGCGGGCCCATCAGCGCCAATCAGAAGGACTTTGACCCGCCGACCTGGCACATCTGGGAATACAACGTCGCCAGCGGCGTGCTCACCCAGATCACGGGCACGGTCGATGACACGCAGCCCAACGCCAATGACGTGGGTCCGCACTTCCTCGCCGATGGCCGCATCGTGTTCGCCTCGACGCGCCAGGTCGGATCGCGGGAAGTGCTGATCGATGAAAGCAGCACCGGGGAGAACGTGCAGCCGTTTGAAGCGCAGACCGAGTCGGACAACACTTCCGATTTCGTGCTGCACGTCATGAATGCCGACGGCACCGGCATTCACCAGATCTCATACAACCCGAGTCACGACATCGATGCCTCGCTGCTGGCCAGCGGGCGCATCCTATGGAGCCGGTGGGACAACACGCCCGGCCGCACCGGCGGCAGCGCCATCCACTTATACAGCTCCAATCCCGACGGTACCGGCGTGCAATTGCTCTACGGTGCCCAGAGCCACAACACCAGCAGCAGCAACCCCGGCGGCGTCGGCACCTGTCCGCAGGGTGAGGACTGCACGGTGCAGTTTGTCAGCACGCGGCAGATGCAGAATGGCAATGCGCTGGCGGTCTTGCGACCGATCACGGGTGCGGATTTCGGCGGCAATCTGCAGATCATCAACATCAGCGGCTACGTCGAGGACAATCAGAGCGTACCGGATGTGGGCTATCCGACCACAACTTATGCACAGCAGATGACCACTTCGAACGATGTGCTCACGCAGAGCGTCAACGGCATGCCCGTGCCCTCGCCCGGGGGACGCTTCAACTCGGCCTATCCGCTCTGGGATGGCACCAACCGCATACTGGTGAGCTGGAATCAGTGCCGCCTGCAGAATGCCAGCGGCACGCTCATGGACTGCAGCACCGATAACATCGCCAACGCGAATGGGGCGAATCCAACCCTGACGCTCGCCCCCCCGCTCTACAGCGCCTGGCTGCTCAGTCCCAGCGCCGGCACGCTCATGCCCGTCATGACCCCGGTGGAAGGCGAGATGATCAGCGATATTGTCTCGCTGCAGCCGCGCACCATCCCGTGCACGCTCAATCTGAGCTGCCCGACCGATAGCAGCGTGCCCAGCGGCTTTGATCCCGCCTACGGCATCATTGATATTCGCAGCGTCTACGATCGCGACGGCCTGGCCGTAGGCGACGCGCAGAACACGACCTTGTCGCCGGGCGCGAGCCTCGCGGCCGTGGCGACAGCCAGCGCCAATGAACGACCGGCGCGCTTCCTGCGTATCGAGAAAGAAGTGGCATTCGGCGATCCGCAACTGCGCGACGGCTTTCCGAAGTTTGATCAGAATATCGCTCTGTCTGGCTCGGTCGGCTATATGCGCCAGCTGCTCGGCTATGTGCCGATCGAGCCCGATGGCTCGGTGCGCGTCATGGTGCCGGCGAACGTGCCATTCCAGATCACGGTGCTCGACGCCAACGCCCAGGCGCTGCCGAGCTTCCCGCGCCATAACGCCTGGCTCACGGTCAGGCCCAGCGAGGTGTTGAGCTGCAACGGTTGCCACACGCCGCAGGGCTCGCAGGTGTTCACGAACTTCGCGGGCCTTACCGGCCAGACGGTGGAGGTCAGCGGCCGCTCGCATGGACGCGCGGATCTGTACACCGCGCTCAACGCGGGCCAGGGCGCCACGTTCAACGCCAGCGGCAACGGCAGCGTCGCGACTCTGGTGCTGTGCACCGGCGATACGATGGCCGAGGAGCTCGTGGGCACGGATTGCGACGCCAACCCCTACAACGCCGCACCGATCAGCGCCGATGTCATCTTCAAAGATGCCTGGGGCGATGGCAACACCAATCCGACCGGGCCTAACGCTCCGATCTCCTATACCTATAGCGCCCTGATGACCGCGTTGCCCATCGTTTCGGCCTGTCAGAGCGTCTGGTCAGGCTTCTGTCTGAGCATTATCAACTACCCGACGATCATCGATCCGCTCTGGAGCGTCGTGCGCGGCAGCACGAGTGTGAATCCTCTGGGCGCGAACACCTGCACCAACTGCCACACCGCCAAGCGCACGAGTGTCGTTGGCGGCGTTAGCGTGCCGGTCGCCCCCGATGGCAACCTGCAGCTCGATGCCGATCCGGCGCAAAGTGCGACGGCGCAGTTGCGCGCCTATACTCAGCTCGTAGACACTCACGATGTACTGTCGGTCAACAGCACCAACCAGTTGGTAGACTCCGGCACGAGCGTGCCAGGCTCGATTATTCCCGGTACCGCCAACGGCTCGTGCTTTTTCCAGACGGTCACCGGCGCGAAGATGGGCTGCAGCGTAACGGGGACGGTGAACCATGCTGGGTTCATGACCGCAGCGGAGCTGCGCTTGTTATCAGAGTGGGTGGATATTGGAGCGCAGTATTACAACAACCCTTTCGACGCGCCGTTGGCCAACTAGGGTCGCTCCTCTGATCGCCGCCGTGCTGCTGTCGCTGCTGGCTACAGCCAGAGCCGACGCGCGCGAGCATCTGCAGTTATTCGTCGTGCAGCCTTACCTCGAATTGCATACCGGACCGGGACGCGGCTATCCGGTCACGCAGGTCGTGGCGCGCGGCGAGTCCGTGGACGTGCTCATGCGCCGCACCGACTGGTTCAAGGTGCGCACCGAGCACGGCGTCGAAGGCTGGGCCTACGGGCCCGATCTGCAGCACACGACGCTCGCCAATGGCGCGCCCTTCGAGGTCAATCTGGGTGATCGCGCCGGCTTTACTTCGCATCGCTGGGAGAGCGGCGCATCGGCCGGCGCCTACGCCGGCGCGACGCTAATCTCGGCCTACCAAGGGCTGTCGCTGACGGACCATCTGAAGGTCGAGCTGTCGGCCTCGCAGTTTCTGGGGAACCTGTCCAATGGCTACCTGCTCGATATTGGCTTCAGTCACGTTTTCATGCCCGAATGGCGCCTCTCGCCGTTCGTGACGCTCGGGGGCGGCTATGAGCGGGTGGAGCCGAAAGTGACGCTCGCGCAACCCCTGACGACGGACAGTCAAAGCGCGTACTTCGGCGTGGGCGCACGCTACTACCTGGCTCGACGCCTGTTTCTGCGCTTTGAGTTGCGCGGCCACGAGGTGTTTACGAACCAAAACAGCAACGAGGTCAAGAACGAATGGATACTCGGATTTGCATTCTTCTACTGAGCTCGGTTGCGCTCGGCTGCGGCGGATGCGCCATATTCCATCGGCACAGCGACCAGAGTGCCCCAAGCCAGGAGCCGACATCGAGCACGGCGTCGCCGGATAGCGACAGTTCGAGCGCCCCGCCGACGGTCATCGAGCCGCAGGTCGAGCGCCGTGAAATAAAAGTGCCCACAATTCATCCAAGTAACGTCGAGCTCGGCGCCTATTACGGTGAGATCTCAATCCAGGATTTCGGCGCACAGCCGGTCGCCGGGCTGCGCCTGGACTATCACATCAGCGAGGATTTCTTCGGCGAGATTACTTATGGCCGCGCCAAGGGCGGGCTGACGAGCTTCGAGTCTCTGAGCAATGTGCTGCTGCTTTCCGATGCTGAGAGACGCTTCACGTATTACAACCTGTCGCTGGGCTACAACTTGCTGCCTGGCGAGGTCTTCATCGGTCGCAATCTCGCCATGACCAGCGCCTTCTATGTGATCGGCGGCGTTGGCAGCGTCGATTTTGCCGGTGATCAGAATTTTACGGTGAATTTCGGTGCTGGCTTTCGTGTACTGCCAACCGACTGGCTGGCGGTGCACATCGACGTGCAGGACCTGGTGTTCAGGTCCGACGTCACAGGCGTGGCAGAGCTGAAGAACAATCTTCAGGCAACCATCGGCGCGACCGTATTCTTCTAGCGCGCGCGGCAACGCGTTCGAGCGCTGGCAACGGAGACAGCCATGGATGCAAGCAATCGTGATCATCGCCGCGCGCTCTTACGCGCCGGCATTGTGTGCCTGACGCTGGCTGCGACGGCGCCGGCGAGTCTCGCGAGCACCATCACACCAGGGGCCGCGGCCCCGGCCTTTCAGCTGCCTTCTTCAGCCAACACCCCTTTGGCGCTGAGTGATTTGAAGGGCCAGGTCGTGCTCATCAACTTCTGGGCCAGCTGGTGTGGGCCGTGCCGGCAAGAGATGCCGGTGCTCGATCAGCTCTATCGAAAATACAAGGCGGCCGGCTTCACGTTACTGGGCGTGAACGTCGAGCCTAAATCCGCCGACGCGCTCGGCTTCCTGAAATCCACGCCTGTCACTTTTCCGATACTGTTCGACAGTGACAGCCAAGTCAGTAAGCTCTACGAGGTATCCGGTATGCCGAGCACCGTGATCCTCGATCGCACCGGCAAGGTGCGCTACATTCATCACGGCTACAAGCCTGGTGAGGAAAGCGAGTATCTGGATCAGATCCGAAGCCTGATGCGGGAGTGAGCATGAGAGTGGGTCGTGCCGGATTGAGCGTGTTGGCATTGCCGCTGGCGGTGCTGCTTTTGAGCGCCTGCACGCCCGTTCAGCCCTGGGTCAAACCCTACGAGCGCGAGCACCTGGCCGACCCGATCATGTCTTTCAATGCCAACCCCATACAGAGCTCATACATTGTCCACGTGTTTGAGGTACGCGAAGGTGCCCGCGGAGCGACCGGCAGCGTCGGCGGCGGTTGCGGCTGCAACTAGATGGGCTGGACGAGAGGCATCCGGGCCCGATCGCTGACTGCGACTTTATTTGCACTGGCTGCCGTCAGCCGCGCCGCGGTACTGCCGGACGATCGGGCCGATCTGGACTGGCACGAATGGCAGGGCGGCGGTGTCACCGTCGACGGGCCCGGGGTGCTGGTGCGCAAAAAGGTCGACGATTCGCTGTCGCTGTCAGCCAGCTATAGCGTCGATATGATCTCGAGCGCGTCGGTCGACGTGCTATCGACCGCCAGCCCTTACAAGGAGAAGCATACCGAAGGCACGCTGAGCGCGGATTATCTGCACGGCAACACGATCTATACGGCCGGCTTTATCGAGGGACACGAGTCCGACTACATCGCCAAGACCGGCTTTTTCTCTATCAGCGAGTCGATGTTCGGCGATCTGACGACGATCAACTTCGGGTATTCGCGCGGCTGGGACCGGGTCGGGGAGAATCTGCATCAGGACGGCGTCATAACGACGAGCTGGGTCGGCGATGCCGATCATCGCAACTGGTCGGCCGGTCTCTCGCAGGTGCTCACGCGTAATGTGCTGCTCGGCGTGAATTTCGAGACCGCCGAGAGCGACGGATACCTCGCCAATCCGTACCGCTCGGCGCGCTACGTCGGGCCGGATGGCCTCGTGCACACCGAGGCACAGGCCTACCCCGATACGCGCACGGGCAATGCGGGCTCCGTGCAGCTCAAATATTACCTGCCCTGGCACGCCGCGCTCGACGGCAGCTACCGTCTGTATCACGACACCTGGGGAATCCTGGCCCATACGCTGGGCATGGGCTACACGCAGCCCATCTCATCCGACTGGACCCTCAATGCCAATGTGCGCTACTACCGCCAGAACGCCGCCACGTTCTACGCTGACCTGTTTCCGTACGAGGATTCGCAGAATTTCATCGCCCGCGATCGTGAGCTGGCGCAATTCAATGACCTGACATTCGGCCTGGGCGCGAGCTGGCTGTTTCATCCGAGCTGGCCACACTGGATCGAGAAAGGCACGCTGAATCTGACCTATGACCGCATGCACATCGCGTATGGCGACTTCCACAACTATGCGGTCGGTGGGATGCCGATGGGCGTACCACTGTACGCCTACGGCGCCGACATCACGCAGTTCTTTATTTCCTTCTGGTACTGAACGATCATCCCCTCCTTGCATTCCTTGCAGCGGAGGCCTGTCATGACCCGACGTCACTTTTACGCCGCCTGGCTCTGTGCCACGGCGCTCTCGGCGCTGATCCCCGGCGCCTACGGGCAATCAGGCTCGCACGCGCGTGAAGACGCGCGTCTGATCACGGCCACGCAGGTGCTCGAGGAGCTGCGCCAGACGCCCGATCAAAACGTGCCGGACTGGCTCATGCAGCGCGCCTACGGGGTTGCCGTGATTCCTGAAGTCATCAAGGGAGCCTTCATGTTCGGCGGCCGTTACGGCAATGGTGCACTGTCGGTACGCGATGCCTCGGGCCGCTTCAGTAATCCGATTTTCATCACCCTGGCCGGCGGCAGCGTCGGCTGGCAGATCGGCGCGACTTCAACCGACGTCGTGCTGGTATTCGTCACGCCGCGCAGCGTCGAGAATTTTGCGCGCGGCAAGTTCACGCTCGGTGCCGACGCCTCGGTCGCCGCCGGGCCGGTGGGACGAACTGGCGAGGCTGCCGCCGGCGTCAACGCCGAGATCTACTCGTATTCGCGCACACGCGGCCTGTTCGCGGGTGTCGCGCTGGATGGCACCGTGCTCGCGTTTGACCGCACTGCCAACCAGTTGTTCTACAACGATGAGGACGCGACGACGGCCGGGATTACCAGCGGCAAGGACACGACGAGTGCCGAATCGGCGCGGCGATTCGTAGCCGCCGTAGGCGTGAGCGCCAATGGTGCGAGCCCGGAGCCGGCAAGCACGGCAGCTCCGGCCGCAGCCCCGGCCGCCGCGCCAGCGCCGGCCAGCAATGCTCCGGCCACGAACGCCGTGCGTACCTTCCCGATGGAAGACAACAAGCCGGCCAGCCCGCCGCAGTAGCTTCAGGGGAGCTAAGGGGCCGAGCTGCCCCGCACTGATGCCGACCCTCGCGCTGAACGCCTCGCGCCTGAGCAAGCGCTACGGCAGCCTGCGTGCCGTGGAGGAGATCTCCTTTAGCGTGCATCACGGTGAGATCGTGGGTCTGCTCGGACCCAACGGGGCCGGCAAGACCACGACGATCAACATGGTGCTCGGAATACTGCAGCCGAGCTCGGGCAGCGTGCAGATCGAGGGTATCGATATCGCCCGGCACCGCTCAGCGGCGCTCGCGCATACGAATTTCGCCGCCGCCTATGCGGCGCTGCCCGGAAACCTGACCGTAGCGCAGAACCTGCGCATCTTCGGTCTGCTGTATGACGTCGCGGGCCTGAGTCAGCGCATCGATGAATTGCTCGATGAATTCGATCTGCGCCGCTTGCGCAACACGCGCAGCGGCCTGCTGTCCTCGGGCGAGCAGACGCGCGTGGCGCTCGCCAAGGCCGTGCTCAATCGCCCGCGGCTGCTGTTGCTCGATGAGCCCACGGTCTCGCTCGACCCTTCGGCCGCAGACCTGATGCGCATCCGCATCCGCGCCATGGCCAGCGAGTCTGGCTGCGGCATCCTATGGACTTCGCACAATATGTATGAGGTAGAACAGACCTGTCACCGCGTGCTGTTCGTCTCGCGCGGCAGAATCCTGCTCGAAGGCGATCCGAAAGCGCTGCCGCAGGAGCACGGCGCGCAGACGCTCGAGGAATTGTTCATCCGGCTGGCGCGCGAGCCACTGAATCAGAGCACGGCAGCATCATGAGGCTGCGTCCGATCGCCGCGATAGCGCTGCGGCAGCTATATCTGATGCGCAGCAGCCCGACCCGGATGCTGCCGATGGTGGCCTGGGTCGCGATCGACATGGTGCTCTGGGGCTTCATCTCGCGTTATCTGAACTCGGTTACGGCCGCGCGCATCAATTTCACCTTCAGCCTGCTCGGGGCGGTACTGTTCTGGGATTTCTTCACGCGTGTGATGCAGGGCGTGAACCTGGCTTTCCTCGAGGACGTCTGGGCGCGCAATTTCATCAACCTGTTCGCCTCGCCATTACTGATTTCGCAATATCTGGGCGGTCTGGTGCTGACCGCCATCGCCACGAGCCTGATCGGCCTGCTCGCGATGCTCGCCATCGCCACGCCCCTGTTCGGACTGCACTATGCAGCGCTCGGTCTGCTGCTGATCCCGTTCGTGATGGTGCTGTTTCTGTTCGGCATCGCGCTGGGCGTGCTCACCAGCGGCATGGTATTGCGCCTCGGCCCAGCCTCCGAATGGCTCGTCTGGCCCATTCCGGCACTGCTCTCACCGTTCGTGGGCGTCTTCTATCCGCTCTCGACCCTGCCATCCTGGATGCAAGCCGTCGGACACGCACTGCCGCCCTCCTATGTATTCGAGGCGATGCGCGCAGGTTTGGCCGGCCATGCGTACCCCGCCTTTGACCTCGCGCTCGCTGTCGCGCTCGCGGCACTCTATATTCTGCTCGCCTGCGCCGCGTTCACCCGCATCTATCGCTACGCCGTGCGCAGCGGGCTACTCGCGCGCTACAGCGCCGAGAGCATGAGCTAAAGGACCCTTGTGGCGGCGATCAGCATTTTGACCCTCACGATTGCGCTGAGTCTGGCGGGGCTGTGGATTTCCCCGCGCATCATCGAGCGCAACATTTTCCGACCCTATTGGTTTGTGCGGCGGCACGAGTACTGGACTGCCGTTGGCAATGCCTTCGTGCATGCCGACCTCGGACACCTGCTGTTCAACTGCCTGAGCTTCTGGTTCTTCGCACCGCGCCTTGAGCACGTGATCGGCAGCGCGCGCTTAGTTGCGCTCTACGCTGTGGGGCTCGCCGCCAGCGACGCGGGCACCTATTTCAAGCACCGGCAGGATCCGGACTACGGCTGCCTGGGCGCTTCCGGCGCGATCCTGGCGGTGCTGTTCGCCTCGATCGTCTATTTTCCGCGCGAGTCGATCATCATGCTGCCAATCCCATTGCCGATCCCGGCGCCCCTGTTTGCGCTGTCTTATCTCGCCTATACCTGGTACGCCGGACGACACCCGCGCGGTCGCATCAATCAAGATGCGCACTTCAACGGCGCGCTGGCCGGCCTCGCCTTCGTCGCTGCGACCGATCCGGCCAGCTGGGTTCGTGCCGTACAGACCGTGTTCAACTGACAGTACGCGCGGGGCCGGTACGCTACACTGCAGAACGTGCCGAAGCACTTAAAGTACGAGCGGCTGCTCACTTTGGGTGAGCGCCAGATCCTCACGCATGGCCTGCCGCGGCGGCTCTGGCAGGATCTGTACCATTTGTTGATGACCGTGACCTGGCCCAGGCTTTTTGCCGGCTTCGCGGGATATTTTCTGCTGTTCAATCTGCTGTTTGCGACGCTCTATCGAGTGCACCCCATAGGTATCACGCGTGTGGATCCGCCCGGCTACTGGGGCCTGTTCTTCTTCAGCGTCGAGACCTTCGCGACCGTCGGCTACGGCGACATGCATCCGCAGGCCCTGTACGCGCACGTAATCGTTACCACGGAGATTTTCCTTTCCATATTGAGCATCGCCTTGATGACCGGCATGATATTCGCGCGCTTCTCGCGTCCGACCGCGCGTTTCATGTTTGCCCGGCACGGCGTGATCATGCCGCTCGATGGCAAGCCCACGCTGATGCTGCGGGCTGCCAATGCGCGTCAGAACATCATCATGGAGGCGCAAGCACATTTGCGGCTGTTGCGCGATGAGCTCACCGTCGAGGGCTTTCGGATCCGGCGCATCTATGATCTGACTTTGCGCCGTTATCAGCACCCGGTTTTCCTATTCGGCTGGAACCTGCTGCATGTGATCGATGAGACCAGTCCGCTGTTCGGGCAGACATCGCAGTCGATGGCGGCGACGCGCTCTACGGTAATGCTGACTGTCAGTGGCACCGATGAGACCACGGGGCAGACCTTGATGGCGAGGCAGCAATATTCCGCCTCGGCGCTGCACTGGAACCACCGCTTCATCGACATCCTGACGAGCGGTCCGGATGGCGTGGATCGCCTGGACTACACGAAATTTCATGAGATCGAGCCTTTGACGTGACGCCGAGGACAGACCATGGCGAGCTCGCCAGCCGCTCGCTGCGCAAGGAGCTCGGTCTGCGTGATCTCGTGACCATGCAGATCCTGCTCGTGGTTGGCATCTTCCCCGCCGGAATCGCCGCCCACCAGGGCGGCACGCACGTGCTGTTGTGGTTGCTCAGCGTCGCACTGCTGTTGCTGCCGGAGGCCGCCCTGGTGCAATTCTGCGTCAAGATCTGGCCCTTTGAAGGCGGCGTCTACCAGTGGGCCAAGCACACGATCGGACCCTTTGCCGGTTTCCTGTGCGCGTGGAACCTGGGCGCCTATTTTCTGCTCATCATCTCGAATCTCGGTATCCTGACCGCTTCGAGTCTGAGCTATGGGCTCGGGCCCCATGCGGCCTGGATGGTTGACAGCCGTATCTTCATCACCGGGCTCAATGTGGGTCTGTTCGCTCTCATATTCCTGGTCAACATTCCCGGACTCGGCGTGGGCCGCTGGGTTGCGCACTTGGGCACGGGCATCATACTGATGGTCACCGCGTTGCTGGCGCTGCTGTTGTTCCTTCATCCTCATTCCAATCCTGCGCACCCGCACGTGTCGCCGCAGGCGCCGTTCTCGCTCGGCTTTCCTGTCCTCACGCTCATCAGCCTGAATCTCTTCAGCAAGATTGGCTTCAACGGGCTCACCGGCCTCGAGCAAGTTGCGGTCTTCGCCGGGGAGACGCGCAACGCTGCGCGCACCATTCTGCGCTCTGCATGGATCGCCGCACCGGCTATTGCACTCATCTATATCGTCATGACCGGATGCATGCTCACCTACACCGCCGCAGACAGAATTGATCTGACTGGCCCTGTTCCGCAGGTTCTTGCCGCGGCCTTCGCTAATGGCCATGGCAGTATCGATGCCACGGACTGGGGCCTGATACTCGGTCGCACTGCAATCCTGGCGCTGGCCGCCGCGCAGGTCGCGCAATATGCCGTCATCGTCGCTGAGACCAGTCGACTGCCGATGGTGGCCGGCTGGGACCATCTGATCCCTGCCTGGTTCACTGGCCTGCACCCGCGCTATCGCACCCCCGTCAACTCGCTCACAGTCATCGTGCTGCTCTCGGTATTGTTTTGCTCTCTGGCGTCTGCGGGCACGGGGACTCAAGAGGCCTTTCAACTCATAGTCACGAGCGCCAACGTCTGCTACGGCGTGTATTACCTGTTGATGTTCGCCGTGCCCTGGATTGCAGGCACACGCTTCAGCAGGCGGCCGGATCTGCGGCCTGGCCTGGGGCTGCGACTCGCCTGTCTTTGCGCCATCGCATTTACGCTGCTCGCGACGATCTTCAATTTCGTGCCCATCGTGGATGTGCCGCAACCCTGGCTATTTGCCGCGAAAGTCGGGCTCGCGGCCCTGGTCGTCAACTTCATTGGTGCGATCATTTATTGGCGTGGCACTCGCGCTCGAATCACCAACGGAGTAACTATCTGAATGTCTGTCTCTGCAAACTTACTCGCCGTCACGCTGGCGGCCATCGGCTTGCTGGGCTATTGCGCCGTCGCTGCCGCTAAATCTCCGGTTGCTGGCTTCGCCGCGCAAGCGCAGACGGGTCGCGGCGAATATGTCGTCAGCTGCGCGCTCTGCCATGGCCCGAAGCTGCTCGGGGGCGCTGGCCCGGCGTTAGCTGGTCCCAACTTCATAAGCGCCTGGGGTCAGAAATCGACCCAGGAGCTGTATCGATATATCTCCAGTTCCATGCCTGCAGGCAATCCGGGCAGCTTGAGTCCGTCCAGCTACCTCGAGCTCACGGCGTTCATCCTGCAGTCCAATGGCGTCAAACTCGGCGCACAGACCTTCACCGCGAGCACCGACTTCAAGATCGCCACGATCCTCAACGGCCAGGAGCCGCCGGCACCGGACCACTGAAGAATCTGCGCACGATGGGCTCAAATGCGGTCAGTGGCAGGGTCGGATAATCCGGATCAAAGGAATTCTGGTCGTAGAGCTCGCAAAATTGCGCGGTCTGCGCAAAATATGGATGACTCGTGTAGCGGTCGCGCTCGTTGCGATCACAGGTCGGGTGATTGGCGTAATGGTAGTGCTGAAACTCGCCATGATGAATCAGTAACCAGCTGCGGCGTTCGGAAATCCAAGGCGCCAGAATCTGCGCCGCGAGGAGCCCGTGCTCATTGTCGCTGAAGGCCTCGGGCAGATCGTGAAATAGCGCGACCACCACCATTTCATCGTCAAGACCGGCCTGCAGCACACGCGTGGCTGTTTGCAGGCTATGCGCATACAGATTGACCGGAGCGCCCAGTGGATCGCCGTCCGCGATGGCGGCCATCATCGTCAGCAGGCCACGCCCCGGGCCGTGATTGCGGCGGTATTCGCGCTCGGCGCGATCGATAATGATCCAATCATCGGGCGTGGCTTCGGACAAAGCGCGAAATGAAGCGCGCTCGGGACTGACGATGGGCATGGCTCACAGTATAGTCGAGGCCACCATCGCAATCGCAAGCTCAAGGGGCACGCGGGATGATTGATATCTTCGAGCGCTACGGATTGGTGCGCGTCATCAATGCGACCGGAACGGCCACTCGACTCGGTGCCAGCCCGATCGATGCGGAAGTCATCGCGGCGATGGCCGCAGCGGCTCAATGCTCTGTGGATATGGGCGAGCTGCAGGGGCGCGCATCCGAGCTCATAGCGAAAGTAACCGGAGCCGAGGCGGGTATCGTGACCTCCGGGGCGATGGCCGGACTACTCGTGGGCGCGGCAGCCTGCATGACCGGGCTCGATCCGGTCAAAATGAGCCAGCTTCCGGACACTGGCGGATTGCGCAATGAATTCATTATTTCGCGCTCTCATCGCAACTCTTACGATCACGGCGTGCGCGCCGCTGGCGCGCGTCTGATCGAGGTCGGGTTGCCCGATCGCCTGACCGGTTGCGGTGTGCGCGACACGGAAGCCTGGGAATTTGCCAGCGCAATTGGTGATCGTACCGCCGGAATTCTTTATCTCGCGCGTGCGGATGCTCGCCCTGCTTTGGCGCAAGTCGTGCGCGTCGCGCATGCGGCGAAGATTCCGGTAATGGTCGATGCGGCTGCCGAGCTGCCTCCGGCAAGCAATCTGCGCTGGTTCATCGATCAGGGCGCTGATCTGGTCGCCTTCAGCGGCGGCAAGGGCATCCGGGGACCCTCGGGTTCTGGCATTCTTTGCGGGCGCCGGGATCTGATCGCCTCGGCGCTGCTGCAACAGCTCGATCTGGATTTCGTATACGAGGATTGGAGCCCACCTGCGCAGTTGATCGATAAGCGCGCGCTACCCGGAGTGCCACGCCATGGCATCGGTCGCTCCTGTAAGGTAGGAAAAGAGCAGATCGTCGGGCTGTTGACGGCGCTGCTTCGATTCGCGCAGGTCGACGATGCTGCCCGCAACAAGCACTACGCGGGCATCACCGATTCGTTAGTTGGTGCGCTGTCCAGTCTGCCGGCGCTGCAGGTTCGAACGATTGCCGACACGGGCCACGGCGACATGCCGTTGGTGCAAATCGCCATCGCGCCGGCGCAGAACAGACCCAATGCGCTGCAGGTGGCAGCCCGGCTTCGCAGCGCGAGGCCTGCCGTGTACGTGGACTCCACCGATGCGGACCATGGCACATTGACACTGGTGCCGACGTGCCTGGGCATCGATGATGCGCCTGCCATTGGCGCCGCGTTCGCTGCAGCCTTGACGCCGCTCGCGTAGCGGCGGATAAAGCCAACCCGCCTCGCAAGTTTTAGAAGGGTCAAAGACATGCCAGCCGATGTTCTGCGACGCATCCTCAACAAATCCGACCGTGGATTCAGCGCAGCTGTCGTGGTTCCTCTCGGACCCAAATCCCTGATATTCGTCTCCGGCGAAGTCGGACGCGACTCGACCGGGGCCATCGTGCCCGGCAGCTTTGAAATCGAGGCGCGCCAGTGCTTTGCCAACATCAAGTATGCCCTCGAGCGAGCCGGTGCGACGTTCAAGGACGTCGTGCGCATAACGGCCTATGTCAAGGATCTTGCCGATTACCCCGTCTACGCCAAAGTTCGCACCGAAGTATTTGGCGCAGACTGGCCTGCCAGCGCCAGTGTCGGGGTCTCGGATCTGCTGCTCGGTGCCCGACTCGAAGTGGACGCCGTCGCGGTAGTTGATCCCATTTCGTAGATCGGCGCGTTAAAGGAAAGTTCTGAACACTATCGAGCAACGCTATCGGCGCGAGACCTCGACCTCCGCGGCACTGATGCAGCAGGCTGGCGCATCGATGCCTGGCGGCAATACCCGCACAACGAGCTTTCATCCACCCTACCCGATCGTCGTCGAACGCGGCGAGGGTGCGTGGCTTTGGGACGCAGATGGGCGGCGCTACGTCGATTTATTCTGCAACGGGCTGAGCCTGATTCACGGCAATAACTATGCGCCGGCGCGCGAAGCGATCCGGATCGCCATGCAGCGAGGCACTGCCTGGTCGGGCGCCTCGCGCGACCAGATTGCCTACGCCGAGTTCCTGCAGGAGCGCATCAAGGCGCTGGAGTTGCTGCGCTTCACTAATTCCGGCACCGAGGCGGGCATGCTCGCGGTCAAAGCCGCGAGGCATGTGACCGCGCGGCCTTATATCGTGAAGTCGGTAGGGGCCTTTCATGGCAGCTATCCTGATTTGGAAGCGGGCCTCTATGGCCAGGGTGACCTGGCAGGCCGCGCACTGATCGCAACGTTCAATGATCTGGGCAGTTATGAGCGCGTCATGGCGCAGCACGGCCAGCAGGTGGCGGCGATAGTGATCGAGCCAGTGCTCGTCACGGGTCGCGTGGTAGCGCCCGCCGCGGGGTTTCTGCATGGCGTGCAGGCTCTGGCACGACGCTACGGAGCGCTGATCATTCTGGATGATTGCCTGATGCTGCGACTGGCGGTGGGCGGCTCCGCCGAGAAATTCGCCTTAGAGCCTGACCTGGTCTTCCTTGGGAAATTTCTCGGTGGCGGCACTGCCTTCGGAGCTTTCGGCGGCACGTGCGAGATCATGAGGATCTTCGATCCGACGCAGCCCGCGTGCGTGTTTCACGGCGGGTCATTCAACGGCAACCCCGTCGGCTGCGCTGCGGGCCTCGTGACGTTGCGCGACCTGAGCGCCGAACGCATTGCGGCGATGGACGCCGCGAGTCTGAGCATTCGCAGCGCGCTGGGGCGACGCGCGGATGAGTTGGGCCTCGATATCGTCATCAGCGGCATCGGCTCGGTATCGGGAATCGCATTCACCGCCGATACCAAACGCCACGAGGACGACCCTTCCGCACTGGGATTAGCCTCGCTGTTCCATCTGGCCTGCCTGAGCGAAGGCGTAATGCTCGGACCCGGTGGCATCATCAGCGTGTCGAGCGCGCATGACGCCGCGGCGGTGTCGCACGCCATCGCGGGCATGTCGATCGCGCTGGAGAAGATCTCGCAGCTGCCTGAAGCAGCTGCGGCCTGAAGCGCAAGCCGCAGCTGTCGTGCGCCTTCAGGATTAGATTAGATCTGGTTCGGCCGCATGGACAGAGAGTTCAGCTTGGCAATCGCGCCAATGGCTTTCGCCGCTTCATCCCAATCCGGCGCAACGCTCGGATTGTTCCAGCCCTCATCGCCGCCGATACCGCCGTACTGCAGGACGATCCCATCGCGGCGCGGCACCATAAACGTATTACCGTAATTCATGCTGTAGTTGACTTCCGGTTGCGGCACCAGGCGATTTAATTGGCCGCGCACCGGTATGACAGACTCATCCTTGAAGAGCGCGCGCGCACCGTATCCCGGGCAGCTAACGATCGTTTTCTGGGGCAGACTGTTGTAGTCGCCGGGGCTATTGAACACGCGGATCACGAACTGACCGCCATCCGCCAGGAAGTCGGACATCAGCAGCCGCGCATAGGCGGGCAGGTTGTAATGCATGTTCTGCGAGCGGCGCACGTAGGGGACCGGGAACGAGTGGGTACCGGGGGTCAGATCTACACCGCCCGCCCCCGCCTGGATCTCCGGGGTCATTTCCTTCTGCAGCGACTCGGCGAACTTGATCGTCCCCTTCGCTTCGTCCTCGGCCGCAGCCTGATCGGTCGGTATGTCAGTCAATTGGTAGGTGTCAACCCATTCCACTGGCGTGCCAGCGAGCCCGAGGAAGTTGGTATAGGCGCGGAAGGAGGTGCGCGCCATCTGCGCCCACAGCGCCTTGAACTCCGGAGTCAAGTTTTCCTGGAGGCAGATGCGGCTGTCCGGAGACCAGACGCCGGTGGCCCACATCGAGCGAATCTCCGGCGGGCGCTCGGCCGCATAGATCGTCACCTTCACTCCGGCGCGTTGCAGCGTAATGGCCGAGGTCATGCCGAGTGCGCCGCAGCCGACCACCGCGATCTCCTTGGCTCCGGTTGCTAAGGCTTTGGCCGCCACAACGCTGGCGGAGCCCCAGGACAATGACCAGCCGCTGCCGCCATGACCGTAATTGTGCACGACGGTCTTGCGGCCAATTGTCTCCACATCGAACCTCGGGCCCTGCTTGCGGAACGGTCGCGTGCAGACCGTCAGTTTGATGATGCGGTCCATCTGTGCCCGAACCGCGGGCAGCGGCGGCACTATAACTGGTGTCGCACCGACTGAAGCCGCGGCGACCGCACCCGTAGCACTGGCGGCCAATGCAGCGGCACCCAGCGTAGCCCCACCTTTACGAAAAAAGTCGCGACGTTCCATGGAGTCTCCAATGTTCGAAGTTATAGAGCGGCCAGCAGCATGCAATAGACAGACCAGCGCTGCATTAAACATGCGCTCGCTGCGGGCGCGCGCGAGTATACGCGAGCTCGCGTTGATGATTCTTACAGATAAACAGGCATATACATCGACGCCGGCATGCAGCTACGGATTCGATTGGAGCAGCGCGCGCGCCGCAACGCGACGAGCCGATAAGAGCACAGCCCTGCCAGGGCGCCCCATTAGTACACAAGGGCCGCACCGTTTTGAGTCTTCGCTTCTGCGCGTGAAGGCAATGTGCGCGCATGCCCGTTGGCATTCGATGAGGTAGGATCCTCACGGCAAGCTAAAGGACCCGAGGGAGCAAAGCGCATGCGAAAGCTGCTGGCGTTGGCGTTATCGATGTTGTTGTTGTCACCGTGCAACGCGCAGATACCCGAGAGCACGAGCCAGCTCTTGGTGGTCACCACTGCAGATTGGTCGCAGATCCATGGTGTTGCGCAAAGATATGAACGCCACGGCAAGGGCTTCAGCAAACTCGGCGCACCAATTCCAATCGTCGTAGGCCGCACCGGTCTGGCATGGGGACGCGGAGTGGCGCCCGCTGCGCCGCCCGAGGGCCCGTTGAAACACGAGGGCGATGGCAAGTCGCCGGCTGGCCTGTTCTACCTGGGTACCGCATTTGGTTATGAAGCCACCGCTGCTACCCGCTTGCCCTATCTGCCATTAACCGCCTCCATCGAGTGCGTCGATGATGCAGACTCGGCGCATTACAACGAGCTCGTGGATAGTCGACAGTATTCGCGGGATTGGCACAGCTCCGAGCAAATGCGTCGCAGCGATGAGCTCTATCATTACGGCATCGTCGTGAACCACAACACGCCACCTGTTCCGGGCCTCGGCAGTTGCGTCTTTCTGCATATTTGGAGAAACGCGGATAGCGCGACGGTCGGCTGTACCGCCATGGAGCAGGCGAATCTTCTGCTGCTGCTGCAGTGGTTGGATCCGCGCAAGCAGCCGCTGTTGGTGCAAATGCCACAGGCTCAGTATCAAGCCAATCGCAGCCTTTGGAACCTACCGCCTCTATAAGCGCTGAGCCCTCCAGGCGCTGGCTCGTGTAAACGTTTGCACGCCCGCCCATTTTTGGGGCGAAATTCACGCGCGTTGCACACTCCGGCGGCATTGGGCCGTCTCGATTACGCCACGGGCCACATCTCAACTTTATGACATCGTGCTGCAGAGGAAATGCGCCTAATTTATTTTTTAACTTTCTGTCTTTCCTACCTTTAGTGACGTGTGAAGGGCGTTCGCAGTGACGTCTCGATCGTCCGGCCCTGGGACGCACGTCGCAGATGGCCGACTTCTTGCAAAGGCATGCGCGCGAGGCGAGGTCGCCGCTGGCGGTGCCGATTCGGACAAATCATTAAGGGAGAGACACAGACCATGAATCACAGAGGAATCTATAAGCTGCACGTTGTCGCAGCACTCGCCGCGGCAACACTCGCCGTCAGCGCGCCGGCGGTGCAGGCGCAGAATGTCGTGGCAGCGTCCGACAGCGACCAGGAGACTTCTCTTACCGAGGTGATCGTAACCGGAACGCGCACAACGGGTCTGGAGGCTGCGGAGAGTCCAGCCCCGGTTCAGATCCTGAGCACCGCGGCCCTGGAGGCTGCCTCCGGCAATCCAGATCTGATGCAGGCTCTGGCGCAGATCGTACCGTCGCTGACGTACAACGCTTTCGGCTTCGACATGTCCAACCAGACCCTGCAGGCGCGACTCAAGGGCCTGAGCCCGAACCACGTGTTGGTGCTCGTCAATGGCAAGCGCCGGCACACCACCGCTAACCTGGCGGTCGACTCGGGCTCCGTTTATCAGGGCGGAGCGAGCACCGATATGAATTTCATTCCGGCGGCGGCGATCGATCACATCGAAGTGCTGACGGAAGGTGCGGCCGCGCAGTACGGCAGCGACGCAATCGCCGGGGTCATCAATATCATTCTGAAGAAGAACTCCTCGGGCGGTAGCATCGGCGGCACCTATGGCGCCGATTACGATGGCGGCCCGCCCGGCAACACGGTCCCCTGGAGCTTTAACGGCGGCACCACGGCGGTGACCGCCAATATCGGTTTCGAGCCCATGGACGGGGCATACTTAAACATCACCGGCGAAATTCACAACCACGCACACACGATGCGCGGCCAGGCAGAAGCGCGCGCACTGTGTAATGATCCGGGCGGCGGTCTCACCGGCCCGTGTGGCAAGCAGAATAACGCGGTATATCCGGACTCGAACGAGCCGCAAGCCTGGGGATACCCATACGTGAACTGGATCGAAGGCGATGCCGAGGTTCACAGCAAGCTGGCCGCATTCAATGCCGGATTCGATCTAGGCGGCGGTGCCGAGTTTTATGCCTTTGGTACCTATGGCACCAAGGCCGCCAGTTCGTTCCAGAATTATCGTGAGCCCAATGTCGTTTGCTATTCCCCGACGTACAGTGCGTTGTCCATGGCAGCTGCCAGCAATACCAACTGTCAATCGCAAACCGATGCGGTATACCCCGACCCCTGGGGCTTTGATCCTCAGGAGTACGACGAGGAGATCGACTATGCCGCGACCGCGGGCGTAAAAGGCGTGCTGGCTGGATGGAACTGGGATTTCAGCAGCACCTGGGGCAATGATCACCACAACGTCTATACCAATCAGTCCGCCAATCCGGGTGTGTATGGCGCGAATCTTGCGACCGTGGAAGCCTCGTTTGGCGGCACCCTGCCGCCAAACTATCCGCTGCCCGGCCAACTCACGCCGTTGAACTACTATGACGGCTTGATGATCGCGCAACAGTGGACCACGAACTTTGATTTCAATCACGATTGGGACGTCGGCATGGCCGGTCCACTGAACACGGCCTTCGGTCTCGAGTATCGGCAAGACACCTATACGATCGGCTACGGCGAGCCGGAAGCCTACTTGGGCGGCGGCCCCTCCTCCTTCGCTGGATTCGATCCGACCGATGCCGGTACCAACAAACGTCAGAACTACGCCGCGTACATTGATCTGGCCGGCAAACCGATCGCGCCGTTGCTCATCGACCTCGCCGGCCGCTACGAGCACTTCAGCGATTTCGGCGAGGCCACGGTCGGCAAGCTCACGGCCCGATACGATTTCGCGCCCGAGTTTGCGATCCGCGCTACCGTCAGCAACGGCTTTAGGGCCCCAACGCTGGCTGAGGAGTACTACTCCTCGACCAATGTCGGACCGAGCAGCACCGACGGTCAATTGCCACCCAATTCACCCGCAGCGGCGGTACTGGGCCTAGGAAAACTACAGCCGGAGAAGTCGACCAATCTGACCGTGGGCTTTGTCGCGCGCCCGCTGCCGAACATGAGCGCGACCCTGGACTTCTACCGCATCAGAGTCGATAACCGCATCGTCGGCAGTGCAACCCTGAATGGACTGCTCAATGGCGAGGTGATATCTCCGCTCGTCAACGAAGTGCTGACGGACAATGGCGTGCCAATCAATCCGGTCGATACCAACACGGGCATCAACCTGTTCACAAACGGCGTGAACACGACGACGGAGGGCGCCGATCTCGCCTTCCAGTTCCCGGTGCAATATGACTTTGGCCAGATCGAGTGGTCGATTTCGGGGACTTACAATGACACCGCGGCGACGTATATCAAGCCGACCTCGCCCGCGTTGACGACGGCACTGAACGGATCGCCGATCTACAGCCTGCAGACGATCTCCGACCTGACGACCGCATCGCCCAAATACATCATCAACCTGGGAGCGCATTGGAGCTACGAGAAGGCGTCAATCAACATATTGGAGAAGCTCTATGGCCCATCCTCCGAATGGGACAATGATGACGCCGACAATGCGGCCAACAATCTCAATTACTACAAGACGACGATCCCCTTTACCCCGATCACGAACATCGATCTGGCCTATCAGATAACAAAGCCGCTGCAGATCAGTATCGGTGCGAACAATTTGTTCAATCGCTTTCCACCGCTGCTAAATGCCCATATCGTTGCGGCCGCCAACAGCGTCTACGGCGTCGGGAACAACGATGCTTACGCAACCCAGGTGACCCCGCTCTTTACGCCCTATGGCATTGACGGCGGCTTTTACTACATGAGGGCTACGTTCAAGTTCTAAGAACATTACAATCAGCTATATGCGAGCGGCAGCCATTCGGCTGCCGCTTTTTTTTGCGCTCCAGCGAGCTTGACCCGGTTGCGTGCCCTTAGCTACTCTGAACCGGGCGCAAAGAACAGGCAGCACCGATGAACTCTCGCCGGCAATTTCTCTCCGCATGCGCGGCCGCGGCCGCGGCCGCGGCAATGATGGCAACGCGCCTATCCTGGTCAAAGAGCAGCGCTCTGACTCACAAGGAGCGCGTCGATCGTGCATTACTGGGGGCGGAGGTGGATCGTCCGCCATTTAGTCTCTGGCACCATTACAAGCGTCCCACTGCGCAGCTGGAAGCGCAGGATCACCTGGAATTCCATCGCCGCTATGACACCGATTTCGTCAAGGTCATGAACGACTTTGACTATCCGCGATCAACCACGGGCAAATGGTATGAGCTCGAGCCCCTGGCATCGCCCTACCCCGAGCAACTGCGTACGCTGGAACTGGTGCGCGACGGCCTGCACGGAGATGCCGACTTTATCGACACCGTCTATGGTCCTTACATGACCGCGATGCTGCTGCTGGCGGCCGAGCCGCAGTTCAGTGGCAACGGCAGCTCGGATCGAGGTGAGGTCATCAGCGCGCTGCATGCATTTCAGCAGGAGCACACCGCGGAGTGGGAGCGTGCGCTGGAAGCCATCACGCAATCCACGATCAACCACATCAATCGCTCTCTGGCGCTCGGCAGCTCCGGCACTCTGGTCAGTATCTACAACTCCACGAGTCGATTTGGGTCCGTGCAGGACTATGAGCGCTACAGCCGCCCCTATGACAAGCGCGTCATGGCGGCACTAACGCAGAGCAAGCTGAGCATCCTGCACCTGCACACGCTCGAGCGCCCATATCTGAGCCAGTTCCACGATTTTGGCGCGCCAGTAATCAATTACTCCGTGAAGACCAGCGGCATACCGATCGCCGAGGTACGCCAGTCCTATTCGCAGGCGATCGCCGGTGGAATCGACGAAATTGACTTCCAGCACCTGAGCACGCCAGAGATCGTCGAGCAGTGGACCAGCGCGCGCTTGCAGGCTGGCAGCAAATATCTCATTACGCCTGGCTGCTCAGTTCCCGATGCCTCGACCGATGCTGATCTGGCTCGCATGACACGCGCAGTCACGATGTCTGGCGCGGCCGCCTGATCGGCCGCTTCAGTCGCGCGCGCTGATGATAGGGTCCATGCCGCGTTGGCCGGCACGTGCCTCCAGCACAAAGAACAGCACGATGCACAACGCGATCCAGGCGGCCATGTTCAGCCAAGTCAGGCGCGGCAGGCTGACCATCAGCATGCCGCAAGTAACCAGTGCCGCCAGCGGAATCCACGGACACAGCGGTACCCGAAACGGCCTTGCCACATCAGGACGGATGCGACGCAGCACCAATACGCCTGCGCACACGGACGCATAAGCGATCAGCGTGCCCAATGATATGAGCTCGCCGAGCAGCTCGATGGGCAGCACACCTGCGACGAGCGCAGCGCCGATACCGGTCCAGGTGACGGCCAGCGTCGGTGTACGGGTGCGAGGATGTATACGCGCGAAGGCAATCGGCAGATTACCGACGACGGCCATGCTGTAGAAGATGCGTGACTGACTATAGAAGCTGATCAGCACTGCTGCGCCAAGTCCGAGCACTGTGCCGATGTCGGTCGCCATGATGAGCCAGTTGAGCTTCGGGGACGCCAGAGCGAGCGCTGTGGCGATCGGCGATGCCGTATCGAGCTTCGGGTACGGCGCAAGACCGGTCATGATGAACGCGATCCCCGTATACAGCAGAACGCAAATAACTACGGATGCCAGCAACGAAATCGGCACGTCGCGACTTGGGTTGCGGCTCTCGCGCGCCGCGTTCGAGGTCGCCTCAAACCCGGTGTAGGAATAGAACGCAATGGCGGCAGCCGTAAAGACCCCGGCGACGCCGAAATGGCCGCTCGGTGTTCTCGCGGGCATAAACGGCGTCCAGTTCTGAGGACTGACGTAAAAGGCGCCCACGACGATCACAGCCAGGATCACGACAATATTGACGGCCACCATCAACGCATTCGCGAACGCCGAGCCACGCAGACCTCGAAGCAGGATCAAGGTGCAGCCCAATGTCATCAGGACGGCCGGCAGGTCAGCGATTCGGCCTGTCGGCACCAGACTGTTGTCAACGACCTCGAGCGGAGCCCCCGACCACGCCCAGGGCAGCACCAGACCGAAATGTGCCATCAGGTTCTGCGCATAGGCCGACCATCCGACCGCCACAGTCGAACCGCCGGCCAGGTACTCAAAGACCATGCAGCAGCCAATCAACCACGCCGGCAGCCGCCCGAGCGTGATTCGAGCATAGGAAAAGGATCCGCCGGCCGCGGGGATCACGGCGCTGAGCTCGGCGTAACACAGACAGGTCAATACGCACACGACGCCGGCCATCGCGTACGAGATCGCGACCGCAGGTCCGGCATAACGCGCGGCGGCGGTGCCGGTCAATACAAAGATTCCCGCACCGATCGCGCAGCCAACACCGATCAGGGTCAGGTGAGTCGGTCCCAGACTGCGCACCAACCCACCACCGACGGCCGCCATGTCAGGATCGGTGCGGGCCAGCTCCAGCGGCACGCGTTCCCAGATGAACTGGCGCCAGGATTTCATGCGCGGGGCCGCGATGAAACGCTCCAGACGTACTCACACTCGATAGGTCGGAAGATTTCGCACCTCGCGCGGCAATTGGCTCTGCGCGTGTCTGCGTACAACAATACTGGCCGCATCGCCAGTGCCACGCCAACGCCCTGTACTAGCGAGCTGGCGCCGCATTGTTGCACAATGACCGCAGCTACACGAACGATTTGCAGTGAACGCAGCATGAATGACATAAGCGACAGCACTGCATCTCTCCTGGCGCACAACAGTGCGTTCATTCCCGGCGGCGTGAGCTCAATCAATCGCATCATCGATCCGCCCATTGCCTTTGCAAAAGCTGAAGGCGCCTATCTGTGGGATATCGACGGCAAGCGCTACGTCGATTACCACGCGGCTTTCGCGCCATACCTGCTCGGTCACAACTTCGCCCCCATCAATGAAGCTGTCATCAACGTGCTACGCAACGGCGAGAGTCTGTTTGGCGCAGGACCATCCCGACTGGAAGGTCATCTGGCGCAGCTGCTGTGTCAGAACATTGCCGCCGTCGAGAAGGTGTGTCTGCTCAACACCGGCAGTGAAGCCACGGCCCTGGCGATAAGACTGAGCCGTGCCGTGACTGGCCGGCAGCACATCATCGTCATTCAGGGCGGCTACAACGGCAATCACGATGAAGTGGCCTGCAATGTGTTCAACACCTTGTCGGACATCGGTCCGCGGGTCTCGCCAGGAGAATATCCACTGCGCCCGATCGGGGCGGGCACCACGGTGCTCGAGCAGCATCTGGTGCACGCGATCAATTTCAACGATCTCGAATCGGTGCAGTATGTGTGCCGACGCTATCCGGTAGCGGCCCTGATTACCGAACCGGTACTGCAGAACATCGGCGTCGTTCGTCCGCGAGCCGGATATCTCGCTGGGCTGCGAGCGCTGGCAGATGAGTTCGGCTTCCTGCTTATCTTCGATGAGGTCAAGACCGGGTTTCGACACGCGCTCGGTGGCTACAGCGAGCTCGCTGCAGTGACGCCAGACCTGGTCGTGTACGGCAAGGCGATCGCGAACGGTTTTCCGTTGGCGCTTCTCGGCGGCAGGCGCCGCTATATGGATTATCTGGCGCATCCAGATCCAGCGCGCCGTCCGTTCGTCGCTGGCACCTACAACGGCCATCCGGTAGCCGTGTCCGCCGCCATCGCAACGATCGAGTATCTATTGGCGAATCGGACCGAGCTGTACCCACGCCTGGAGCAGCTGGGCCAGATGATGGAGACGGGGCTGCGTGAAATATTTGCTGCGCATGGCGTGCTGGCTTGCATCGCGCGCCAGGGCAGCGCCTTCACGTTTTATCTCATGCCTGAGACTCCCGTGGATTTCCACGACATCATGCTGCAGCATGATTTTGCGCGCGATCTGCAATTGCGCCGAGCCCTCAATACGCTGGGCGTATTCTTTGTGCCCGTCACGACCAAGCAGTGCTCCATCTCGGCGGCACACACGCGGGAGGATATTGAATTCACGCTGACACAGTGCGATCGCGCCGTGTCGCGCATCTGGGAGCACTGATCAGGCTAAAGCTCGCAGAGCGCCTCATTCGCCCCCGCTGCAGGCTCGACTAGATTTCGCTCGGCATTGATGAGCAACCACAGTGCAGCGCCGATGAAAATCAAGCCCGTGCCGAGCGCGAATGCCCCGGTCCAATCGCCGCGGCCCGTCAGCCACGCGACGATGGGAATACCGACCACGCCGCCCAGATTACCCACCATGTTCAGCACGCCGCTGGCTGCCATCGTATCGGCGCGTGCAATCAGCATGGTCGCGGCCCAAAAGGAGCCCTCGTTGAACTCGATGCTTGCGGATGCGACCGTCAGGGCTGCGACCGCAAGGTAAGCATTGGACGCCTGCATCGCCAGCAGCAGCAATATCCCCACTGACGGCATCGCCACGAGCGGTACAATGCGATAGCCCCAGCGCGGACCGTAGCGCGCCGCCAGACGGTCGGCACAAATGCCGCCCAACCACGCGCCCAGCGCCGCGCCAATCGGTGGGATCGCCGCCAGTGCCCCTATCTTGAGCGCGCTCAGATGCCGCACCTGGAACAAATACAGGAATAACCACTCGGTCAGCAGCCAGAACGCATAGTTCAAGCAGAAGTAGGAGGCCGAGAGCAGCAAGACGTTGCGATCAACCAGCATGTTGAGGAAGCGCCGGATTGTTAACGGGCGTCTGGGCTCGCGCGGTACGCTGCCGAGCTCCGCCAGCTCGGCCGGCGTCACTGCAGGGTGCTCGCTCGGCGTATCGCGCGCGTACCAGAGCCACAGCAGCGCCAACACCGCAGATGGAACCGCAACCCACAGCATTGCGCGTTGCCAGCCCAGAAGCGCACTGAGCGCGACGATCAGCGGGGGTGTCAAAGCGATGCCCAGATTCGGGCCGCTCGATGACAGACCCACGACGAAACCCCAGCGCTGCACCGGGAACCAGGCTTCGAAGACCCCCATGCCTACCGGAGTGTGCGGCGCGTGCGCCGCACCGAGCAGCCCCTGCGCCAGCATCCAGACCACGAAGAGCGCGCTGCCCGACAGCAACATGGGCGCGAGCGGTATCGCAGCCATGGCGATGGCGCCCAAGATCCCGACCGCAGTGAAGGTCGCGCGCGCCCCTATGCGTTCACCCAGCGCTCCGGCTGGTATCTGCAGCCCCGTGTAGGCTGCCGAATAGGCCCACAACATCCAGCCGAGCTGCATTTGGCTTAAGTGAAACAGCGGCATGATGCGCGCGGCGGCGACCGACAGGGTCGTGCGCTGAACGTACACGAGCGAGGAGAACAGGAACACGAAGATAAAAATGCGCCAGCGAATCCTCATCGTCAGCTCAGATGAGGGCGCGCAAGCGCGGCGGCGGGCAATGCAGCGGGCAGCTGGCGGATGCTAACCAGATCGCGTCTCGATCGGTGTCACGACCGCGACACAGTCGATTTCGTATCGCAATTCCTCATTCAGGCAGTTCGTAATCGTCGTGCGAGCCGGATACGGTGGCTTGAAATATTCGCGGTAGATCCGATTGAAGGTCTGGAGCTCCACCGCGTCGCGCACGTAATTGCATGTGCGTACGACGAGCGCAAGGCTGCTGCCAGCGGCCGTCAGAACAGCGGCGAGATTCTCGAGCGAGCGGCGCATCTCTTCCTCAAAGGTGCCCGAGACCAACGCTCCGCTTTTATCTACGGAGGCCTGACCCGATACGAACACTAGCTCACCGACACGAACCGCGGGGCTGTATGGCAGCAGCGACTTCGGCAGATTGGGCGCGGACACGTGTTCGATCATATTTGGCACTCGGTTTATGCTTGAAATTAATCGCGTGAAATTCGGAGCGCAAGATTGCCATGCGCCATAGACCCGAGCCGTTAGTATCCGAGATGCTAGGACACGGTCTACGCAAAGCTGACAAGAGGATGCGGTGTTTCATGATAGACAGGGCCTCAAGTGGCTGTCAAAGCGTGTGCGCGGGGGTGCCTGATGCTGCTCAACGATCCTGAGGCAGACGTTTTATTGGATGCAGCGACCAAGGGAATTCCGGTC
>Ga0302177_10000550_pt1 | contig 28726 bp, 25 predicted proteins | sample I_Palsa_E1_2_FD_198780 | JGI IMG/M metagenome (GOLD analysis project Ga0302177, IMG submission 198780) | Peat permafrost microbial communities from Stordalen Mire near Abisko, Sweden - I_Palsa_E1_2 | ecosystem: Environmental > Terrestrial > Soil > Palsa > Peat permafrost | place: Sweden... | reverse complement strand
CACGAGTGCTCCTCACCGGTCCCGGGGGTTGCGCTTCTTTGCTTACGGCAAGAGTTCGTCCCCGTCGGGACCTCGGGCTGCGTCGATACGGACAAAGAGATCAGACAGCACGTCGACCAGTGTGGCGCGCTCCATCGCCAACTGGCCCTGATGCCAGGCCAGGCATAGCTCACTCAAGATGCCGATCTGTGCGTAGGCGACGAGGCGAGCTCGAAGGTCCGCCCGGGGGTCCGAACCCGGGGGGGCCATCCCGGCGACGGCCACGTCGATGATCTGCTGGCGAAAAGGACTGAGCGCGCCACCGTGGGTCTCGGTGAGGAGTACCCGGGCGAGGCACACGTCATCCACCAATGCGCCGACGAATGCCTCGAGCCAGGCTTGTGGCGGCCCACCGGGTCCGGCGGGCCGGAACGGATCGACGCGCTCCGACATCACCGCGATGGCGTGATCGACCACAGCGCTCTGGAGTTCCGCGAGGGATGCGAAGCTCTCATAGAAGTATCGCTTGGTGAGCCCGGCGGCCAGACACACCCGGCCGACACCCAGTGCACCCGCCCCCTCGGTTCCGGCGATCTCAAAGGCGGCCCCGACGAGCCGGATCCGCCGATCGCTGCGCCGGTCGTCGGCACTGATCCCCTTGAAGGGCATCGTCACCTGGTAATCCATGTCGGTCCAGCCTAGTTGACACCGGCCAGTTTCAAAGCCTACGGTCCTTGAGACCCAGTGGTTTCATGAGTGGAGGTATGCCGTCGTGCCCTCGACGCCTGTCGACGCCCACCTCGATCTGACCGATCCCGACCTGCTGGCCGATCATCTCCCCCTCGACGAATTCGCCTGGCTGCGCCGGAACCAGCCCATCCGATGGAACCCGCAGACATCCACCGGCTCGGATTACGGCGACGGCGGCTTTTGGGCGCTCACTCGCCACGCCGATATCTCGGCGGTCACGAGAAGTCCGGACTGGTCGGTGGAGGCCAAATCCGCCTTTGCCCGTCGGCTCGACGCGTCCGACCCGACGGGAGAATCCACCAAGAACCTCCTCCTCTGCATGGACCCTCCGCGGCACACCCGGGTTCGTAGCGTGGGAAACCGGTGCTTCACACCGCGTGCCTTGGCGGGCCTCGAGGACAACCTGCGCGAACAAGCCCACCGGATCGTCTGGGCGGCCAAACGCGACGGCACGGGCGACTTCGTGATCGACGTGGCCCGTCATCTGCCCTTGCAGGCGATCGCCGGCCTCATGGGCATTCCTGACGCTGATCAACAGCAGTTCTTCCACTGGAGCGACCAGATGGCGGGCAGCGAGGATCCGGAGTACAGCAGTGACCTCTCGGGCACCGTCGAGATGTTCGTCTACGCCCATGCGGCGGCCGAGGCCCGTATCGAAGATGATCTCGGGGATGTCACCAGCCGACTCGTCCGCCCCGACGCCAACGGTCAACGCCTGACGAGCGAAGAGTTCGGCTTCTTCTTCATGATTCTGGCCGTCGCGGGAAACGAGACCACCCGGCAGGCGATCACCCACGGCATGCTGGCCTTTCTTGAACATCCGGACCAGTGGGAACGATGGCGGTCGGAACGGCCCGCGACGGCGATCGACGAGGTCCTGCGCTGGGCTTCGCCCGCAGTGGTCCTACAGCGAACGGCCATGGAGGACACCGAGGTCGCCGGTCACGTGGTGCGCAAGGGCGAGCGGGTGGGCTTGTACTTCCCCTCCGCCAACTTCGACGAGGAAGTGTTCGATGACCCGCAGCGGTTTGATATTGGTCGCTCACCCAATCCCCACGTCACCTTCGGTGCAGGTGGTTCTCATTACTGTCTGGGGGCCAACCTCTCGCGACTTGAGCTGAAAGTGATGTTCGACGTGATCGCGGACGAACTGACCGACGCCAAGCTGATGGGTCCACCCCGTCGCCTCCGCTCGTCGTGGCTCAACGGTATTAAACACCTGCCGGTCCACTACGGAGGCTCCCGATGACGCCGATGGAGGCGACCGCATGGGTGGTCACACGGCTGAGCGCTCCGACCGACGCCCTGGAGATCCGGACCGTGGAGGTCGGCGAACCGGGAGCCAACCAGGTGAGGATCAACGTGGAGGCGTTTTGCCTCGACTTCAACGACATCGACACCATCCGCGGTCGATACGGTCTGTTGAAGTTCGAACCCCCCTTCGTCATCGGCATGGCGGCCGCCGGAACGGTCGAGGCAGCCGGACCGGGTTGTGAGGGACTGCTCGGTCGACGAGTCGTCGGCACGACCGTGGGCGTCCAGGGTGCCTACGCGTCGGCCGCCCTGCTCGATTCGACGACGCTCCAACAACTCCCCTCGTGGCTCGCCACGGCCGAGGGGATGGCGATGTATTTTCCCTATCAGGTGAGCTACCTCGCCCTTCGGATCCGCGGGCGGGTGGCTCCAGGTGACGTCGTGCTCGTTCACGCCGCGGCCGGTGGAGTCGGGTCGGCTGCCGTTCAGCTGGCAAAAGCGTTCGGAGCGACTGTGATCGCAACGGCGGGCACCGACGAAAAGGTCGATTTCTGTCGGTCGCTGGGCGCGGATTACGGCGTGAACTACGGCCGCGACGATTTCGTCGCCTACGTCGACGATGTCACGAACGGACGGGGAGTCGACGTCGCATTCGACACCGTGGGGGGAGCGGTGACGACAGAGACGTTCCGGGCGATGGCGTTCAACGGCCGCCACCTCATAATCGGGTTCGCCTCAGGTATCGAATCGGAGGAACGTCCGCTACCGATCCAGCCCAGCATCTACGGGAACTTCGACCTTGTCGGAATCTGCTTCGCCTACGTCGACTCGCCGCGCCCGGCTCGACCATTTGGCATGAACTTTCTGTCCACGGCACAGGGAGTTGACATCTGGAGTCGCATCTTGCACCTCACCCGGGCCGGAGAAATCCGGCCGGTCATCGGCCAGCAGGTCGAGTTCGCCGACGTTCCCGCCGGGCTCGAGGCCCTCGAGCGCCGCCAGACGACCGGTCGCACCGTGGTGGTGCTCACGCCAACAGCCGGAGGTGCGGTCGCCGGCACCTGATGGCGTGGAGCGAGCGTCGCCTTGGCCCCGGTGGATATTGACAGGAGCTATGGTCCTAGTCATAGTAGTTCTGTGGGGTCCTCAATTTCGGCAGGGCGAATGACACTGACGGCCCCTTCGGCGGGAGTCGCAGAACGACCAACCGAGGTCGTGCCCGCGGACCTGCAGGTTCTCTTTCGAGAGGCGCGGGCTCGGAGAATTCGCCGCCGGATCGCGGTGGCGATTCTCACGGTTGTCGGACTCGCTGCCATTCTTGGCATGGTGTTGTCCCTGCCGTCGGGGACGACCCGTCCGAGGACGGTGCCCGGTAGGGCGTCGCCATCCGCGACGGCCGTCGTGCCCATTTCAGCCAACGGCGCAGCCTGGGTGGACTACAGCGGCCGTTTACACCTTGGGCAGTTGGCAGCGGGAACCCAGCACATCGTCACCGACGCTGGCGCTTCGCCCACCACCCCATTGGTGGCACTCGGTGGATACATCTTTTGGGTTAGGACGAGCAATGGGACTTCGCCCGCATCCGGCTATCCCAAATTCTCAGTCGACCAACTCGACCTTGCCTCCGGCCTTGTGACGCGCCTGGCTGAGGGTCAGGCGATCTTCCCATCCGCCGATGCACGGGACCTCTTCATCGTCCAATCGAAGTCCTCCCTGCTGGAGATCCCCCTTCGCTCGAGCAGCCCCAAGAGAACCGTCGCCATACCCTCCGGCTGGTATCTCAACGCAGGCGGTGGACTTTCGAATCCCATAGCGGTGGCGAATGGAATTGTGGTGCAGTCCGCACAAGGCCAGACCGGGAAGACGCCTCCCACTGCTGCGATCTGGAATCCGAACACCGGGACCATCGTCCGCCTCGGTCCTGATCAAGGCCTCATCGGTGCGTACACGCCAGCTGGCGCGCCCTACAGCCTGTTGGCCTGGATACCGGGCTCGTGCGAGACGAACCAGCGCTGTTCGCTGCTGGTGACCAATACGCGCACCCGAGTGAGTACCCGATTGCACAGTCCACTTCCCTATGGATTCGACGTAGGAGGGGCCTTCTCTCCGAATGGCCAACAGTTGGCGCTCTTCCTCAAGACAAACTCGGGGCTCTACGATCCGGCGACGGAACTGGCGATCGCCAACGTTCGTACGGGTGTACTGCGCCAAGTTCCAGGAGTGGCCGGCGAGATAGGGGAGTCCGTTGGATGGGCTCGATGGATTCCCAACACGAGCAGGTTGATCGCCGGCACCTTCTCGATCAACTACACCACCTACAACCACTACCTCGTTGATTCTCGGACCCTCACTGCCAGACTCTTGGATTACAGCGATAATCGCGACGTCGACATCAATTTCTCGGCTGTCGTCGTACCGAGACATTGACACCGGCCCGTCCTTAATCCATGCGTCGCAGACTCACCGTCGGATTTAGTTCGCCTGTCGCACGCGTCCTCGCAGCGCCAAGAGTGCCAATGACATACTCAGGATGCCAATCCCAGCCATCGCCGCAATTCCCCGCCACAACGAGGAGGCGACCCAACCCGTCGTGATCAGCGATCGCAGGGCGCCAAGAAGATATGTCACCGGATTGCAGGCGGCGATATCCGAGAACCACCCGGTGAGCGCGCCCTTCGGAACGACGGCGTCGGTCAAGAAGAAGAGCGGGAAGAATATGACGAAGCAGGCGTTGACCGCCGCCGGGCTACCCGTCTTCAGCGCCACCGCATAGGGAAACCCCGTGAAGACAAGTCCCCACATGGCACAAAGGACGACGAAGACAACCAGACCGGGAAGCCCCGTTGCGAATCGCACCCCCACAACGAATCCCATGATCAGGACGGGCACGCACAGAACGACCAGCACGACGACATCGGCCGCCATCAGCCCCAGGAGAAGCGCTGAGCGGCGGACCGGCGTCATGCAGAGCCGGTCGAAGTATCCGCCCTCGATGTCGGTCACCAAGGTCGGGGCGCGTGACATTCCGGTCACCGCGAAGGCGATGGCCATGGGGAGGAGAAACGCCTTGTAGTCGTACCCGGCGGCTCGCCCGGCCAGGTTGTCCAGAGCACCCAGATTCACCACGTAGAAGAAGGCCGGTACGAAGACGGCGGGGATGACCGAGGTCCACTCCCGGGGGATCTGACGCCACGCTCGACCCGCCACTGCGCCGACGTCGTGCACGAATCCCACCTCATGACCACGAATGGTGTCCGGCTCAGTCGTCGTCATCGCCTTGCCGCGGCACTGATGTGTGACCCCGTCAGCTCCATGAAGACGTCGTCGAGGGTGGGGGTCCGCAACGTGAGGCTCTTCACCTCGAGTGTCGCATTGTGCAATGCGATGGCGACCGAGCTCAGTTCTGCCGGGCCGTCTCCCGTGCTGACGACGATGCGTCCCTGATCGGACGTCACCGCGTCGACGCCGCGAAGGTTCTCCAAGCTGCGCACCACGGACGGATCGCTCCCGCCCACCTCGGCCACAATGAGGTCTCGGCCAATGGATCGCTTCAACGATTCGGGTGTTCCTTCGGCCACCAGTCGGCCCCGCGCGATGATCCCCACGCGGTCAGCCAACACGTCGGCTTCGTCAAGGTATTGCGTGGTGAGGAAGATGGTCATGCCCAATTCAGCGTTGAGCCGACGGATCTCGCGCCACGCGGCGGCCCGACTCATCGGGTCCAGCCCCGTGGTGGGCTCATCGAGGAACAACACCTCGGGATTGTGGATCAGCGCAGCAGCCAGATCGAGTCGGCGTTTCATACCGCCCGAGTAGGTGGAGATCCGTCGGTCTATTGCGCCACCGAGGTCGACGAGATCGAGCACCTCGGCCACGCGGGCGCGGATCTGAGAACGATCCAACCCGTACAGGCGACCTTGGAGGGCAAGGAGCTCCCGACCGCTCTGTCGGTCGTCGAGCGCCGCTTCTTGGAGGGCGACTCCGATCCGCCGCCTGACCGCTTGGGGCTCGAGGGCGACGTCATGGCCGGCCACGTAAGCCACCCCGCCGTGGGGTCGCAGCAATGTACAGAGAATCCTGACCAGGGTTGATTTGCCGGCCCCGTTGGGTCCCAAGAAGCCGTATATCTCGCCCCTCTTCACGGTGAGGTCGATTCCGTCGACCGCCGTAACGGCGCCGTAACGGCGCACCAGTCCCCGGGTGAGGACCGCATGTTCCGACGGACCGGGCTCGTCCGCCACCAGGGTGGCCATCGAAGTCAGATACTGAAACGCATCGTACATACTCACTAGTATTCACTATACTTCTCAGTAGCACAACCCTGCTATGGATCTCGAACCGCTCACCGCCGAACGCCGCCGCCAACAGACCCGTGACTATCTGCTGCAAGCGGCGGCACAGGTATTCTCCGAGCGTGGCTTCCATGGGGCCACGCTCGACGAGGTGGCGGCTGTCGCCGGGTTCACCAAGGGTGCGGTGTACTCGAACTTCAAGAACAAAGAAGACCTCTTCATGGCCCTGTTCCAGGCGACCTACGACCGGGAGATGGAGGCGCTCCGTGCGACCCTGGAGAGTTCCGAGGTGCCTCCCGAAGCCCGCCTCTCAGACTTCGTCGGCTTGATCCGCGACGGGACCCGAGAAGCGGGCACCAACTTCGGCGTGCTGTACGAAGAGTTCTGGCTCTACGCGGTGCGCAATCCAACCGCTCGGGAACAGCTCAACCGGCTCGAAGCGGAGAACGTACGAGCCATCGCCCAGATCATCGAATCCGAACGGAAGAGAAGGGGCTTGGAGACGCTGGAGTCGCCTGAGCGCGCCGCGAGAATCATTGCTGTGCTCTTTCATGGGATCGGCTTACTCCGAGTACTCCAGCCCGACGTGGTGGATGATGCGCTCATCGGGACGGCGATCTCCTTTGTGGCGCGCGGACTCGGGGTGGAAGTCGTCTCCGAGGTCGGTCGGCCGTAGCTCTGGTCGCCAGGCAGGTCAGGACCCGGCCGATGGCCCGGACATCAGGTGACAACGGACAGTGAGCCCGCCGACCTCGGTTGCCACCGGGCTCTCCACGGCGCATATCTCCATTGCGTGGCGACACCGGGTACGGAAGTGACAGCCACTGGGAGGGTTCATGGGAGAAGGAATGTCTCCCTGCAGGACGATCCGCAGTTGTCGCCGGGCGGGGTCGATGCTGGGCGAGGCGGAGAGGAGCGCCTGTGTGTAGGGATGGTGGGCCGCGGCGAACAGCTCCGCCACCGGTCCTTCCTCCACGATGCGCCCGAGGTACATGACGGCCACCGTGTGGCTGAGGGAGCGCACGAGGTTGAGGTCGTGTGAAATGAACAGGTAGGCAATGCCCAGGCGCTCCTGCAGATCACCGAGAAGGTCGACGATCTGCACCTGGGTGGCAACGTCCAGCGAGCTGAGCGGCTCGTCCAACGCAAGCAGCTCCGGTTCGGTCGCCAGCGCCCGGGCGATGGCGGCCCGCTGCAGCTGACCGCCCGACACCTCACGAGGGCGGCGGCGGGCGAACGATGCCGGGAGGCGGACCTGGTCGAGCAGGTCGGCTATCCGCTGGTCGCGCGCGGCCCGCCCGAGGCCGGTATGGACACGGAGCGCCTCGCCCACGCTGGATCCGATGGAGGCCAGCGGATCGAAGGAGGAGTACGGGTCCTGGAAGACCAGCTGCATCTTGCGTCGCAGCATGCGCAGCTGACCGCCCTTGGCACGGGTGATGTCGTCGTCGTCGAGCATCACCTGTCCCGAGGTAGGGCGGATCAGGCGGAGCAGCAGGCGGGCCAGGGTCGATTTTCCCGAGCCGCTCTCTCCGACGAGACCAAGCGTCCGACCGCGTTCGACGGCGAGGTTCACGTTGTCGACGGCATGGACGATGCCCCTACCTCGGCCGGGGAGACGGACCGAGAAGTCGCAGGAAATGCCGACCAGCCTGGCGACCGCCGTGTCCGGTGTTGCGGGCAGCACCGTTTCGGGGTTCGTCGTCACGGTGCTCCCACCGGGTTGGCGCCGAGCCGGATCGCCACGTCCGACCCGACGCCGACCAGCGTCAGCTCCTCTATCCGCCGGCACCGGCTCTGGCGATCCAGGCCGGCCACCATGAGGTCGACGGGTGCGCTCCGGCACGCATCCTCGGCATAGGCGCAACGTGGGTGGAAGCGGCATCCGGAGGGGAACTGCCCCGCCTGGGGCACCTGGCCGGCGATGAGCGCGGGGCGGTCCGCCTCGGTCCGGATGCCCGGGGAAGCCGCCAACAGCGCCTCCGTGTACGGATGGCGCGGGCGGCGGAACAGCTCGGCGGTGGGCGAGTGCTCCACGACCTGGCCGGCGTACATCACGATGATCTCGTCGGAGAGCTCGGAAATCAGGGCCAGGTCGTGGGTCACGAAGAGGACGGCCAGGTCCTCCTTCTCGCGCAATTCGCGGAGCAGCTCCACGATCTGCGCCTGCACGGTCACGTCCAGCGCCGTGGTCGGCTCGTCGGCGATGAGCAGGCGCGGGTAGCCGCTCAGGGCCATGGCGATCATCACCCGCTGGCGCATCCCACCCGAGAGCTGATGGGGGTATGCGGAGAGGCGCTGCCCCGGATCGGGAATGTGGACATCCTCGAGGAGCCTCGTTGCTCGGTCCCGGGCGGCGGAGCGTGTGACCTTCTCGTGCAGCCGGATGGCCTCCATCAGTTGGTAGCCGACGGTAAAGGAGGGATCGAGGCTGGCCAGCGGGTCCTGGAAGACCATGGCGATATCGCCCCCCCGGATCCGCCGCAGTTCGTCGAACTCCATATCGAAAAGGTCCCTCCCGTCGAAGCGGATGGAACCCCCTACGATCTGGGCCGGCGGAGAGGAAAGGAGGCGCAGGATGGCGAGCGAGCTGACTGTCTTGCCCGAGCCCGATTCGCCCACCAGCCCGACGATCTTGCCTTCGGCGACGTCGAAGGACACGTTGTCCACCACCCGGATCCGCCCGGCGTCGGTCTCGAACTCAACGCTGAGGTCGCGGACCTCCAGGAGCGCCCCTTGGTCGGTTCCCACCCCTCCCGCCTCGGCGGGGGCGGGTCGCGTCGCCTGGACCGGGATTGGTTGCGGCGGGCGAGCAACCGCGGTGATGCCGCGTTGCCGCTTGACCCCGCGCTGGCGACGTGCGCTGGACGTCGCGCCGCTGAGGGTGTCACGCAGCGAGTCGCCGATGGTATTGAAGGCGAGCACGGTCAGTGCAATAACAAGCCCGGCCGGCACGAGGGACCACGGGTGGGTGAAAAGCGAGGTGTTGTAGGCCTCATTGAGCATGTCTCCCCAGCTGGCGGCGGGGGGCGGTGGTCCCAGGCCCAAGAAGGACAGTCCCGATTCGGCCAGCACGGCCGAGCCAAGGGCGATGGCGATGCCCACCACCAACCCGGTCATGACGTTGGGCAGGATGCGCACGAGCACGATGCGTGTCGGGGGGGTGCCGATGGAAGTCGAGGCCTCGACGAATGACTCCTCCCGGATGGCCAGCGTCTGCCCGCGGACGAAGCGGGCGAAGCCCGGCGTGAAGACGATGGCCAGCGCATAGGAGGTGTCGTTCACCGACGTTCCGACGACCGCCACAACGGCCAGGGCGAGCACGAGGGGCGGGAAGGCCAAGCCGGCGTCAGCGCCCCGCATGAGGAGGAAGTCCACCCAGCCACCCCGGAACCCAGCCACGAGGCCGATGAGCAGCGCAAGTACTAACGCCAGCCCGACAGTCTCGAACGTCACCTGCATTGAGCTCTGGGCGCCGTAAATGAGACGCGACAACACATCGCGTCCCACGTCGTCCGTTCCGATCCAGTGACCGGCGCTAATGCCGGCGTTGGCCTGCGCAAGGTTCTGCGCATTCGGATCGTGCGGAGCGATCAACGGTGCGAAGAGCGCGAAGACGATCATCAACAGCACCCACGCAAACGACAACAGGACACCGCCGCGGCCGAGGAAGCGCCGTAGACGTTGGTGGTCCGTCCACCAGCCGCGCAATGAGTGGCGCTCACTCCCCAAGGGACCGACGTCGCCGGTGACCGCCGTCATGCCACGCGCACCTTCGGGTTCAGATAGCCATAACTGATATCGGCGAGGAGGCTCATGGCCATCTGGAAGAGGACGAAGATGATGGCCACCCCCTGGACCACCGGCAGGTCGTGGTCGGTGATGCCGCTCAACATGTAAGTCCCAAGGCCGGGGAAGGAGAAGATCTGTTCCACGATCACGGCGCCGCCCAGCAGGTAGCCGATCTGCACCCCGAAGACCGTCACCACCGGCATGGACGCGTTCTTCAGCGCGTGCCGCAGCAGCACCGACCGGCGGGTCCCCCCTTTGGCCCAGGCCGTGCGGACGTAGGGCGTATCGAGCGCATCGATGAGCGAGGCCCGGAGCTGGCGGGCCAGGGTCGCTCCCACCCCCACGCCCAGGGTGATCGCCGGCAGGGTGACATCTTTCAGCCAGCCGGTGAACGACGCCGAGATGGCGGTGTAGCCGGTCGAGGGGAAAATCCGCCAGTGCACGGCGAAAACCGACACGAGGAGGATGGCCAGCCAGAAGCTGGGCACGGCGAGGCCCAGCGTGGAGAAGGACCGTGCGCCCGAGTCCACACTGCCGCCGGGCCTGACGCCCGACACGATGCCCAGAGGGACGCCGACGATGAGGGCAATGATGGCCGAGGCCACGACGAGTCCGAAGGTCACGGGGAACCGGGCGGCGATTTGCGCGCCCACCGACTGGCCGGAGGACAGCGACGTGCCCAGGTTTCCGTGGATCGCCCCGGTGAGCCAGTGCCAGTACTGGACCATCAATGGGTCGTTGAGGTGCAACTGAGAGCGAACCCGGGCGATCTCCGCCGGCGTGGCGGTCAAGCCGCCGGCCAGAGTTACCGCCGGGTCACCCGGAACCAGCGCCAGCAGGAGAAAGATGGCGAAAGAGACGATGAGCAGCACCGGAATAATGCTCAGCAGACGCCGTAGGACCAACCTGCCCACTGCACCCCCCCGGCTGCCCGCCGCTGTCGTCCTCAAAATAGCTGACACCGGGCGATTTGCCAGCGCCGACATCCTACTCACGGCACCGAGGCCGTGAAGGTGCTGCCGGCAGGCTGCAACCTCGCTTCCACATTCGTCTTTTTGCGTCGCGCTATGGACAATCGCTCGAATTCCGGTCAAGCTTGCGGAAAACCGGAGCCCACGCGTAGCCAGATGAGACGGGGTGTTGTGTTCCGTGGCGAGCAGGTCGGCGCATCGGAATGGGGGGACGTCGAAGCGATCATGTCCGAAGGCGCTCTCATTTGGGGTGCGGCGATGCACGCAGCGACATGCTCGCCTCCCCGTTCAGACATCGACGCTGCGCCCTGTCGCAGCGCCGTTCGATGCATGCGAGGCCCAACAAGAAAGATGACCCAACAAGAAAGATGAGTTGACTCCATGAAGACCAAGGGGGGAATGGCGGCGCGCCGGGTCGGCACGGCTGTGCTGGCCGCCGGCTTGATGATCGGTGCGCAGGTACTGGTAAGCGGGAGCGCGCCGGCCGGGGCCGCTTCGGGCGGCAAGTACGGCGACCTGACCACGGGCTACGCCCTCTCTTCCGGCATCAACCCCATCGAGTTCGACCCCACGCAATTCACGAGTTCGGCCTGTTGCTTCTCCTATGACTGGCCGATCTATGCCGGACTCTTGCGCGAGACGGTGAGTGGGTCCTACGTCCCTGACCTGGCGTCCGCCGCCACGGTGGTCAACCCCAGCACTATCGACATCACCATTCGTCCGGGTATCGAGTACTCCAACGGCACACCCCTCGACGCCGCCGCCGTCAAAGCCGGATACGAGCGCAACCTGACCAATCCGCACCCCGGGGTCTGGGACCAGTCCATGTCCGACCTTTCCATCGACGTGACCGGGACCGACACGCTGGTCATGCACTTTTCCCAGCCGGTGGCCAGCACCTTCTATCCGCTCCTCGCTGACCAGGAGTCATTCATGGCCCTGCCCACCGGCTCCCCTTCGGCGAACCCGAACGAGAACCTGGTCGGTGCCGGCCCGTTCATGCTCAAGAGCTACGCCCAGGGCCAGAACATCGTCCTGGTCAAGAACCCCAAGTACTGGGACGCGAGCGCCATCCATCTCACGGGTGTCACCTTCGTCAACGTTCCCATCGGACCCCAGGAGCTCAACTCTCTCGAGTCGGGGCTGGTGGACGTCGAGGGAATCCCCGACTCCGACATCCCGGCTTTGAAGGCCCAGTCCAACCTACAGTCGAGTTCGACGTTCCCCGACGCCAGCTACTTCTTCGTCCCCATCTGCACGGCCTCGGGGCCGCTGGCCAACGTCAAGGTCCGCCAGGCCCTCAACTTCGCCACCAACCGGGTGGCCATCAACAGCGCCCTGCTGTACGGCAAGGGCCAACCGGCCTGGAGCATCTTCCCGTCTGCGTCGGCGTTCTATGACAAAGCGCTGACCAACGTCTACGCCTACAACCCGCAGAAGGCCAAAAAACTCCTGGCCCAGGCCGGGTACCCCCATGGCTTCTCCACCACCCTCATGCCCCTGCCCGAACCCCAGGATGATCAGCTGGCCACGGTGCTCCAGCAGGAGTGGAAGCAGATCGGGGTAAAGCTCACGATCGTCCAGAGCTCGAATTACGTGACCGACTTCTACACCGACAAGAAGGCCCAGATGGGACTCAACCCGGAGGGCCTGCCCGGCATCGACAAGATCACCACCCAGTACATCTCCGGCGACGTGGGTGACACGTGCGGCTACAGCAACCCCACCCTCAACGCCCTGACCAAGCAGCTCGAGGCTCTCCCGCCGAGCAGCCCGAAGCTCAAGAGCGTCTGGACCAAGATCCAGCTCTTCGTCATCCACAACGCTCTCTCGATCTACGTCGTCTACGCGCCGGAGGTAACCGGGGCGCAGAAGAACGTGACGGGCGTCCAGAACATCCCGTACGTGGGCGGGGTGCTGAACTACTGGGGCGTCTCGGTCCCTGGCTGATGCTCGGGCACTCCTCGTCGGTCCTGGCCGAGAGTGAATGGATCCAGATGGCTATGAGTCAGCGTGCATACAAGACTTGTTCGCATGGATGTGGATGAACGGGTTATTCGACGCTATGAACTCACGGACGAAGACGCTCGACTCTGGGTTTCCGGAAAAGGTGACCTGGTAAGGCTTCGAACATGGGACATATTCGCCCGATATCTGCCCCCCGGCGGACGGGTGATGGACGTTGGGGGTGGCCCAGGAACGCACGCGGCCCATCTCGCCGAATCCGGTTTCGACGTGCTCCTCGTCGATCCGGTCGAACAGCACGTCGAAGCCGCCAAACGTCGGGCTAACGCAAACGACGCGTGGACGTTCACGGCACGTCGAGGTGAGGCCAGGGAACTTCCTGCATCTGATGGGACCTTTGACGCTGTACTCATGATGGGGCCGCTCTACCACCTCGTCAACGCAGAGGATCGTCACGTAGCTCTACGTGAGGCCCGACGAGTCCTGCGGTCCGGGGGTGTGATCCTGGCCGAGGTCATCAGTCGTTTTGCCTGGTTTCTCGACGCGACACGCAAAGGCTTGCTCGATCAACCCGATATCTGGAGTGATTTCACCTGGAACATCGAAACTGGTCTGAGTCAAGACCCGGGCAAAATCGCCGACGGGGGATTCTGGGCTTATTTTCACAATCCCGAGGAACTCCGCAACGAGCTACGTGACGCCGACTTCGCTGATGTCGTTCTGCTCGGAGTCGAGGGATACGGTTGGCTCCTCGGCGACCTCGAACAGCAGATGGCGTCGCCCGGTCCCCTTCTTCGAGCAATTCGATTGACTGAAAGCGATCCGTCGATGTTGGGATGCTCCGCCCATGTCCTGGGCGTGGCAACGCGACAATGACGGGCAGTTCGTCCGAACAGGCGAACGGTCGGCCGCTGCCTCTCCTGGTCATGGTCAGTGGCGCACCGGGGTCGGGGAAGTCCACCTTGGCTCGACTGCTCGCCGACGAACTCGATGTGCCGTGGCTGAATCGCGACCGGCTGTCGCGTGGTATTCGTCTTACCGAAAGTCAATTTCCAGACTCCAGTCGCAGCTGGAAGCTCTGGTACGACACGCTGGCGCACCTTTTGAAGCAATCGGTCAGCCTGGTGATGGACCAAACCATGTATCGAGGTATTACGGAGGCAGACATCAAAGTGCGCCTCCTGGGGCACTGTCGAGCCCGGTTGATTCATTGCTATGCACCAAATGCGCTCGACCGACTGCAGGCACGCGAGCGAGCCCGCCATGGCGAATCCTCGGCTGAGTTTCGGCGGGTCTTCGGATTGGCGGTCGAGGCTCAGTCGCTGACGATCGAGCCCCTTGATCTCGGCGTCGACGTCCTCACCGTCGAGACGCTCGACGAGTACAGGCCAAGTCTCCAAACAATGGTCGAGTTTCTCCTGCGTGCGTAAAACGACGGCCCGGATGACCCGACGTGGAAGTCGCTCAATCCTCGGCGCCTTCGGGTGGGGTCGGCTCGAGGACGGGTGCCGGAACCGAAATGGAGGGCGACTCGGCGCCGCCATCGATTTCAAACACCTTACCCGTGACCCATGAAGAGGCGTCCGACGCCAGATACAAGACGGCGCAGGCGATGTCCTCGGGTTCTCCGGGACGGTTCATCGGCGTGCCATCAACGAACTGGCGACGCAGAACATCGTCGGTGAGGACGACCTCGAGCGACCTCGTGGCGACTCCTCCCACGTCAATGGCGTTGACCCGCACCCTCGGGGCCAATTCGGGGGCGATGTTGCGAGTCATGCGGTCAAGTGCAGCCTTGGCCGCGCCGTAGGCGACGAACATGGTCTGGGTCATGCTCGCCGAACGTGACGAGATGTTGATCACGGCGCCCTGTCCTACCGTGTCGATCATCTGGCGGGCGGCCAGCTTGGTCAGCGTCAGCGGGGCCGTCACGTTGAATGCGAAAGCCCGGGCCATGAAGCCCTCGCTGGTATCCATCGCCGCCCGGGGCATGGCCCCACCGGCGTTGTTGACCAAGATGTCGAGTCTTCCGAACTCCACGACCGCGTCCCTCACCAGACGCTCGCACGCTGACGCATCGGTGACGTCGGTGGGCACGACCAAAGCTTGACGACCGAGAGAACGGATCTGAGAAGCCACCTTCTCCAAGTCAGATTGGGTGCGGGCGGCGAGGACGACGTGGGCCCCGGCTTCGGCCAGCCCGATGGCGATCCCCCGACCGATTCCCAGCCCCGCTCCGGTGACGATGGCGACCCGCCCTTCGATGGCGAAGCGGTCGAGGATCATCGCCTCTTACGCGGGTTCCCTCGGTGAAGGTCGAGCGCGGCGCGCCCCGCCACCAATGGCAAATCGAGATAGGTGAGCAGGCCAGGCTCGGCGCGACAGACATATGGGATGGCGTTGACGCAATGCAATGCGGTGGCGACGATGCCCGGGTTGCGTATGAGACCTGATTCGACCGTCTCGGGGTGCAGCTTCTTGAAGGTGGTGAGGCAGTTGGGATCGCCCGTGATCTCGACTTCGAATCGCTCCCCCTCGGGACCGAACTTCCAGTCGGGGTCGAGGTGTTCGTCGCCCATGAGCCAATTGACGGCGGCGGTGACGACCGGTTCATCACCAACCATGGCCTCCCATTTGAACCGTTGCGCCGCCACTGTCCCCGGCTCAATGGGACCGATGGGAGAGTCAATGGGCGCCGTGGCTACCGCCATCTCATGGGTCGTGCGCAACTTCGGTTCAATGTCGAACCCCAATTCATCAGCCACCATAAATATCGACTGGCGAAAGCCCGCGCCGAGTGCATCGGTCATGACACTGGCGCGAGCCTCTTCAGGGGCCTTACCGAACAGCATCCAGTCGCGCACCACGTCCGGTGCTCCATAGGTACGGATGTCGGAGAACTCCTCCGCGCGCACGTGAGTGATCGAACCGGAGAGGGCAGAGATCATGAGCGGGAACCGCTCTGTTATGCCCCCCGGGTGTATGCCCGTTCCGTGGAGCGTCACACCGGCATCCCTGGCGATGGCGTCGATGCGGGCCCGCTCCTCGGATGGCGGATAGAACCACCCGAGGGGGGTGACCACGTTCATGTGCGAGGCGAGAATGGCGTCGACCACGTTCGGATCAACAATGAACGGACTGTATAAGACGCAGTCGGCGTCGGTGGCCAGAAGGGCCGCCACGTCGCACGTGGCGGAAACACCAATAGGCTCGCGACCCAGCAGCGCGCCCAGATCGACCCCGTCCTTGGTCGGGCTGTGGACCCAGGCCCCCACCAACTCGAGATCGGGATGCGCAAGGACACCCTCCATCGCGGCGCGCCCCACACCACCGGTGGCCCACTGGATCACTCGAAAGCTCATGCCGCGGCCTCCTTCCTTGCTTGAACGGGTTGTCGCCCGGAATGATGCCATGAAGAGCGAGGGCGAGGGCTCGCCCGGCCCGAAGCCGGCAAGCAAACGGGCGAGCCTCTGCATGGTGAAAGAGGCCCGCAGTGCTGTCCCTCTCCATGTTCGACCCGTAGGCGACTTCTCAGCTCGGTAGTGTTCTGACCGGCGGGGCTACCTCGAGATGAGCGCGCCAGGCTCGATTGAAAGCGGGTGGGAATGGGGGAACAAGGAACCGGGCCGATGTCGGGAGTGCGGGTGGTAGAGCTCGGCATGTGGGTCGCTGGACCGGCAGCCGGTGGAATCCTGGCCGATTGGGGTGCCGATGTGGTCAAGATCGAGCCGCCGGAGGGGGATCCGGCCCGGTCGTTCCAACGCATGCTCGGCGGCGATCTTCCGACGAACCCCGTTTTCGAGCTCGATAATCGGTCCAAGCGCAGCGTCGTGCTCGACCTGGGGACCGAGGCAGGCCGTGCTCAGGCGTTGGAGTTGGTCGACACCGCTGACGTCTTCTTGACGAATATCCGCATGTCGGCCCTCCGACGCGCCGGTCTTGACCCAGAGTCACTCCGCCGACGCGATCCCCGGCTGGTCTATGCCGTTATCTCCGGCTACGGGCTTCAGGGGGCTGAGGCCGACCGGCCCGCGTACGACATCGCCGCCTACTGGGCCCGGTCCGGAATAGCTGCATCGCTCACGCCGCCTGGTGGCAGCCTGCCCTTCCAGCGAGGAGGTATGGGCGACCATTCGGTCGCGATGACCGCCGCAGCGATGATCAGCGCGGCTCTGTTTGCCCGCGAGCGGACGGGAGAAGGCGACCTCGTCTCGACCTCGCTGCTTCGGCAGGGCGCGTACACCATCGGGTTCGACGTGAACGTGGCGCTGATGTGGGGGTTGTCAATCAGTGTCGGTACCCGCACCGCGATGGGCAACCCTGCCATCAACAACTACACGGCCGGGGACGGTCGTCGCTTCTGGATAGTGGGACTCGAGGGCGCACGCCACTGGCCGCCGCTGGCGCGGGCCGTGGGGCATCCCGAGTGGCTCGTCGACGAACGGTTCGCCACGCCCGCCGCCCGTTTCCAGAATGCGACCCAGTTGATCGGCCTGCTCGATGAGGCCTTCGCGACCAAAACGCTTCGGGAGTGGGAGGCGGTCTTCGACTCGGACCCCGACTTCTTCTGGGCGCCGGTCCAGTCCGTCGACGAGCTCCTGGTCGACCCGCAGTTCCACGCGGCCGGAGGGCTTGTCGATGTTCCGTCCGATGAGGGAACATGGACGATGCTCGCCACACCGGCCGATTTCGAAGACCACCGGGCCGGGCCACGCTTCCGCGCCCCCGAGCTCGGCGAGCACACGCACGAAGTCCTGACCGAGCTCGGTCGGCCCGATGCGGAGATCGTCACATTCAATGCCTCGGGAACCGCGGCGGACTAGCAGGATGCGGCGCGAAGTGGTTACGGGTTACTGCTGGCCTCAATCAGTATGTCCGGGCGAGCAGGTCGGTCTGCACATGTCGTCGTCAGGCGGCCGGCCGGTGCGCGTCGAGGTGGCACGAGTCGGGGCGCGACGAGATGTCGTATTCCGTTCTAATGCGGTCGCAACCGCCGAACACGAGACGCCCAAGAAGGCTTCTTCGAAGGGGTGCGGTTGGCCTATCGCACTCGCTCTGGATGTCGAGCCGACGTGGCGGTCTGGCTACTACGAGGTTGTCATGGAGATCGACGTTGACGAGAAGCTTCGGCGCGACTATGCATTCTTCGTCGTACGTCCGTCTCGTGGTGCACGCATCGTGTTGGCGTTGGCGACCAATACGTGGCACGCCTACAACGACTTCGGCGGACCGAACCTGTACACCGGCGGCACCCACGTTGCCATGCAGCGGCCGATGTCGGCCGGCTATCTGTACAAGCCACCCGGCAAGGGCCGTCGTGTGACCGGGACGGGAGCGCCCGATCCGCAGAACGCGGCCCATGTCGGTTACATACAGCTCAACCACCTGTCGGGGTACGCCGGGTCGGCGGGCTGGCCTGATTGGGAGCTGCCGTTCATCGCGTGGGCCGAACAAGAGAGCTTCGAGATCAGTGTGTGCACGAATGCTGATCTCGAGGAGCACCCCGAGGTGTTGGACGGCGCGAGCCTGTATCTATCGGTCGGCCACGACGAGTACTGGTCTCACGGCATGCGGGACACGGTCGAAGCATTCATAGGGAACGGCGGCAATGCGGCGTTCTTCTCGGGCAATACCTCCCTGTGGCAGGTACGCATTGAGGGCGAGGATCACGACGTCATGGTCGGATACAAGGGCTTCTATAAGAACGACCCGCTGATGGGAACCGATAACGAAGCGGAGGTGACAACGTTCTGGTCCGACGTGATCATCGGTCGTCCCGAGAACTTCATGACCGGCGTCTCGTTCACCCGAGGGGGTTATCACCGCATAGGCCGCAATGTGACAGCCGGCCTCGGTGGCTACACCGTGCACCGCGCCGACCACTGGATGTTCGACGGCACCGGACTCGGCTACGGCGACATTCTCGGAGCTGGTGCGACGGTCGTCGGCTACGAGTGCGACGGCTGCGTTTTCACCTACCGCGACGGACTGCCCTACCCGACGGGCGAGGACGGCACGCCGTCGAGCTTCGAGATCCTCGGCACCTGCCCGACGCAGCACTTCACGCGCCAGACTGCGCCTCGTCCACCCAAGCCGGGGGAGCCGAGCGAGTTGGAGTACATCGCGTCACGGGTGTTCGGCACACGTGACCCCGCGGCGATGGAACGCATCCGTCATGGCCACGCCGTGTTGGGTGCATACACGAACCGGGCCGGAGCGACAGTGATGACGTCGGGATCGACCGACTGGGCGCACGGGCTGGCGGCGCGAGACCCTCAGATTGAACAGGTCACTCGCAACGTGCTGGCACAGTTAGGGTAGGCCTGCGCTGGGGATCTCATGTGTCAGGAGAAGAGCGGTGGACTTGGACGAAGCCGGTGCTGTTTTCACCGACCCGAAAGCTTACGCCGACGAACGGCGGTTTCACGAGGCGTGCGCGCGTTTGCGGCGGGACTCACCCGTGCACCGGGTGGAGGTGCCGGGTTACAACCCGTTCTTCGCGCTAACGAAGCACTCTGACGTCATAGAGGTCTCCCGCCAGCCTGAACTCTGGTTGAGCGCCCCGCGGCCGGCCCTCGGCCCGAGTTCGGCGGACGACGCTCGCAGCGAGATCCCGATTCGGTCACTTGTACAGATGGACGCACCCGACCATCCCAAGTACCGTTCCATGACCGCGGACTGGTTCAAGCCAAAGAGCATCAATCGGCTAAATGACCGGATCGGCGAGCTCGCCAAGAGGTATGTCGATCGAATGGTCGAACTAGGCGGGGAATGCGATTTCGTTACCGATGTTGCCGTTCACTATCCCCTCTTTGTGATTCTCTCGCTGCTGGGCCTGCCCGAGGAGGACTTCTCACGGATGCTCCGCCTCACACAGGAGCTGTTCGGTACATCCGATCCCGAGCTCGGCCGCAAGGACCCTGACGCGCTCATGGCTACCCTTGTCGATTTCGTCCAGTATTTTGAAACTCTCATTGAACAGCGGCGGGCTGAGCCGGGTGACGATCTCGCGTCGACCATCGCCAACGCCCAGATCGACGGTGAACTGATAGGAAACCTGGAGGCCGTCGGCTATTTCGTGCTCATCGCTACAGCGGGACACGACACGACGAGTGCATCGATCGCCGGGGGGCTCCACGCCCTGCTCGAACAGCCCGATCAAATGCATAGGCTGCAGGAAAGCCCAGAGCTCGTCACAACGGCGATGGATGAGATGATCCGCTGGGTATCACCCGTCAAACAGTTCATGCGAACTGCAGCCGAGGACTACATCCTGCGCGGTGTGCCAATTGCGGCAGGCGACTCGGTGCTTCTTTCCTACCCTTCAGCCAACCGCGACGAGGAGGTGTTCGCCGATTCTCAACGCTTCGACGTTGGTCGCGACCCGAACCGGCATGTGGGGTTTGGGTTCGGTGCCCATTTCTGTCTCGGCTCCTATTTGGCCCGTCGTGAGGGTCGGGCTCTCTTCTCTGAGTTGATTCCACGTCTCCGCACGATCGAACTGATCGGCGAACCGTCGTATATGGAGACTTTGTTCGTGGGTGGTCCGAAGCATCTACGTATCCGCTATGAACTTTACCAAGGGAGAGTCCCGTGACCGCGAGAGACCCGACCGGGGATGAGCACAGCGCCATCACGAACCTTATGGCTCGTTACTGCCTGTTTCTCGATCGCGATGACATCGAGACGTGGGTGTCCCTCTTCACCGAGGATGGGTCGTTCGAGGCGTATGGTCGCTCGTTTGATGGTCATCGGCGCCTTGGCAAGATGATTTCTGCCGCACCGAAGGGGCTGCACTTGGGTGGCCCCCCACTCATCGAGATGCTCGACTCGGACCGAGCCCGCACCGAACAGAATCTCCTATTCATAGATCGAGAGAGCGGAGTGTCGCGCAGCGCCGTCTACCGCGACGAGGTCGTGCGGACCGGCGACGGTTGGAAGATCAGGAAACGAACTTGTCAGTTCATTGTGTCGGACGGCCTGAGCGACCGACCTGAGGACTGAGTGCGTCTGATCATGACGCCGACAGAGGAAGATCGAGCAGCGTTCCGAGCCGAAGCGGAGGCCTGGTTCGCGGCCCACGCGCCCCTGAAGGGATCAGCCGACGACTTCTCAGCGATCCACATCGTGTCGGGCAACTCCATCTCGGAGTACCGCGAGGCTGAGCGCCGCGCGCTCGACGTGGGCTTGGCCTGGCAGAAGGAGCTCGCATCGGCTGGTTTCAGCGGTGGGTCGTGGCCGGTCGAATATGGGGGGCGAGACGCTCCGAGCTGGTACGACGAGGAGATTCGCCAAGTACAGAGCCGTTACGGTGTGTCGACCAAAGTGCTCGCCGTCGGGCTCGAGATGCTCCCGCCCGTGCTCTTCGCACACGGATCGCACGAGCAGCGCGCGAGGTATCTACCGCCGGTGCTTCAGGGGGAAGAGACGTGGTGTCAGCTCTTGTCGGAGCCCGATGCCGGCTCAGACCTCGGAAGCGTCACATCGACCGCTGCGCCTGTTTCCGGTGGCTGGTCGATCTCGGGGCAGAAGGTCTGGACGTCGGGCGCTGGGACGAGCGACTTCGCACTCTTGATCGCCCGGACGGATCGGGAGACCGCAGGGATGGGGGGCCTCTCGTGCCTACTCATGGGCATGAGGCAACCCGGAGTCGAGGTTCGACCGCTGCGCCAGATGTCTGGCGCGTACCACTTCAACGAGGTTTTCCTCGATGGCGCCTTTGTACCCGAGGAATCCCTGGTAGGCCGACTCGGCGACGCGCGCTCGATTCTGAGAACCATGCTCGCCAGCGAACGGTCGGCGATCGGGGGAGGGACCAGCGCCCGGGCCGCCGAACAATTGCAGCAGCTGGCGACGCGCCTCGGCCGGCACGGGGAACCCGTCGCCCGTCAGGCCCTGGCCGCGGCCTTTGCCAGAGAGAGGATCCTCGATCTCACCCAGCTCAGGATTGCGGCCGGCGCCGTGGTGCCCGCCGGTGGGTCGGTGGTCAAGCTCATGTACAGCGAGCACGCCCGACTCTGCGCCGATGCAGGGTCATGGCTCTTGGGGGCGGCTGCGACGGCCGAGGTCTCGCTGGATCACCAGCCTTGGCGGGAAAGGCTGCTCTTCGCCCCGGGGCTGCGCATCGGTGGTGGGACCGATGAGATTCAGCGGAACGCAATCGCAGAGAGGGGGCTCTCACTTCCGAGGTCATGAATTTCATTGTCCAAGCCAGCGCATCTTGCGCGGAAATGTGCCAACGGTAGGATCAACACCGATTCCGGAGGGACTGCTGTGGGCGACCACTACACGATCATTTCTGCAGATACGCATGCCGGCGGCAGCCACGCCCAATACCGGGACTACCTCGAGTCCCGGTATCTGGACGACTTCGACGCGTGGCGCTCTCGCTACCGGAATCCGTTCAAGGACTTGGGCGATGACCGTCGCCTGCGCAACTGGGACAACGACATGCGAAGTCGTCAGCAACTCGCGGACGGGATCGTCGGCGAAGTCATGTTCCCTAATACGGTGCCCCCCTTCTTCCCGAGCTTCGTGCTGTCCGCGCCCCCGCCAAAGCCGGACGAATACGCGCACCGGCTGGCCGGCATCCGGGCGCACAACCGATGGCTGCTCGACTTCTGCTCCGTGTTCCCCGAGCAGCGAGCCGGAGTGGGTCAGATTTTCGTGAACAACATCGAAGACGCCTTGGCCGATGCGAAGTGGATCGTCGACCATGGTCTCCGCGGCGGACTCCTTCTGCCGAACATCCCGCCCGATGCGACGTGGATCGAGCATCGCCTCTACGATCCGTACTGGGAACCGCTCTGGGATTTCTGCGAGGAAGCAGACGTTCCGGTCAATATTCACGGCGGGACGGGCGTGCCCGAGTTCGGCGACGTTCCGTCGGCCCGCCTCCTCTACATCGGTGAGTACGCGTTCTATCAACAGCGCCCGTTCCTGCACCTCTTGCTCTCGGGCGTGTTCGAGCGTCACCCCGGCCTCAGGTTCGTGATGACCGAGATGGGTGCGTACTGGCTACCTCCGCTTCTTACCCGTCTCGATCAGGCCATCCGTCGAATCAGGGACACTGGCGCGACCGGGGAGCTCCGCTACGGGGAGGAGTCGATCCTTCCTCTCAGTGCTACGGAGTACTTCAACCGAAACTGTTGGGTCGCGGTATCCCAACCCAAGACGCCCGACGTCGACGCCGTGCTGGAGCTGGGTCTGGGCCGCTTCATGTGGGGCTCTGACTACCCGCACGACGAGGGCACGGGCCCGTTTACGCGAGAGCACCTGCGTCAGCTCTTCCATGCTTGGCCCGAGGACGACCTCAAGAGATTCCTCGGTGGAACCGCCAGCAAAGTCTATGGCTTCGACCTCGACGTTCTCGAGCCCCTGGCTGAGCGGTGGGGACCTACCGTTGCCGGGACGCGGGAACCACTGCTCGAGATGCCGGAGAACCCCAACGAGGCCCTGGTCCGCGGCCTCGTTGGCTGAATGGCCGAGCAACATCGCGACAGCGGGGTCACGAAAGGGTGACCTCGGCAGCTGAGCTCATCGCGGCGCGCGAAGACGATGACAGCCCTGCATTGCTCTTCGAGGATCACGTATGGACCTTCAGGGAATTCGTCATCGAGGCAAAGCGTCGAGGCCGGTTCCTCCAGCAGCAGTTGGACCGCTCGCGCCCCCCACATGTCGGCGTGCTGTTGGACAACGTACCGGAGTACATCTTCTGGCTGGCCGGTGCCGCCCTGTCCGGTTCGGTGGTCGTGGGGATCAACTCCACGTACCGGGGCGCTCAGCTGGCACAGCTCGTGTCGTTCACCGACTGCCAGTTGGTCGTCACCGCGAGCGACAAACGACCGCTTCTCGATGGTCTGGACCTCGGGCTGGACGGAGACCGGATATTCGAAGTGGATGCCCCGGGCTACTCCGACCGGTTGCCCGATCCGGGAGTCCTGTCACCCGTCGTGCGTGACGAGGATCTGTTCCTCTTGATATTCACGTCTGGGTCTACGGGCATGCCAAAGGCCGTGCGGTGCACCCATGCCCGCTTCGCGAGGACCGGTGGCCACGTTGCGCAGGTCACGCAGTTACGCCTGGGGGACGTAGTGTACGCGCCACTGCCGTTCTTCCATTCAAGCTCTCTCTTCACCGGGTGGGCCCCGTCATTGGTCGCCGGCGTGCCGATGGCCCTCCGCGCTCGGTTCTCGGCGTCGGTAACGGTCGAGGACATCGGGCGCTACGGCGCGACAGTCCTGACGTACACCGGGAAAGTGCTCAACTACATCCTCGCCGTGCCCGAGCGCGCGGCCGATCGCACAACCACGCTCCGGCTGGCCATCGGCAATGAGGCATCGTTCCGTGACATCACTGAATTCGCCCGCCGGTTCGACTGCGACGTTCGTGACAGCTACGGATCGACCGAGGGGATCATCATCATTCGTCGCGACCCTTCAATGCCTCCTGCCGCGCTCGGCACCGCGGCGGACACGGTCAAGGTGCTGGACCCCGAGACGAAGCTCGAGAGCCCGCCGGCCGACTTCGACGAGAACGGAAGGGTGACGAACTGGGAAGCAGCCGTTGGAGAGATCGTCGAGACGGCACCGTCCAGCGGCTTCGAGGGCTATTACAAGAACGAGGAGGCGACCCGGGCTCGATTCAGGGGAGGCTTCTATTGGTCGGGCGACCTGGCCTATCGGGATCGTGAGGGTTGGTTCTACTTCGCGGGCCGGAGCAACGAGTGGCTGCGAGTGGATGGCGAGAACTTCGCCGCCGCGCCGGTCGAGGCGATCATCTCCCGATTCCCGGCCGTGCGCTCGGTCGCCATCTACGCGGTTCCTGACGACCCGGTCGGCGATCGCGTCATGGCGGCGGTGGAGCTTGCGGGCCAACAGCGGATCGATCCCGACGAGCTCGACCGCTTTCTCACCACGCAGCCGGACCTCGGCACAAAGTGGAAGCCAACCTTTGTGCGGTTCGTCCCCGAGCTTCCGAAGCTGGCCAGCATGAAAATCGACAAGCAGCGGCTTCGCCGGGAGGCATGGCTGGTGGACGACGTGTGGTGGCGACCTGTGCGAAACAGCTCATTCGTACCGATGAGCGAAGCGGACCGACAGGCCCTCGCGCACCTTCTCACGTGAGGCTTTCGAGGAACGGTTTAGCCCCTAGCCGAATGGCTGGAGTGAACTCCCGACCGCCCAGGTGCTGAAGTACTGGCTGTTGGCGCCATAGGCCATGCCGATTGCCACATTGGCCCCCTCGACCTGGTGCTCGCCGGCGGCACCCCGGACCTGGTTGGCGGCTTCGGCGAACCGGAGCAGTCCCGAGGCACCGATCGGATTACTCGATAGCACTCCGCCCGAGGCATTGATCGGGAGCGAGCCGCCGAGTTCGGTCGTGCCGTCGTCGACCAGCTTCCACCCCTCACCCTCATCGGCCAGACCGAAGCACTCGAGCCAAATCGGCTCGTGCCATGAGAACGGGACATAGAGCTCGGCCATGTCGATCTGCCGGCGGGGATCAGTGATCCCGGCCTGGCTGTAGACATCCGCGGCGCACTGCAGAGCGGCTTGCGGACGGACCGGGTCGCGCCCGGGGAAGCTCGGCGGCTCGGAACGGGACGAGGTGCCCAGCACCCATGCTGGTTTTCGCCCGGCCGCTGCGGCCTCCTTGCCCCCTTCCTCATCGGTGAGGACCATGGCGCACGCCCCGTCGGAGGACGGGCACGACTCAAGGAAGCGGATCGGCTCCCACATCATCGGCGACGCCTTTACCTTCTCGATGGAGATGTCCTCGATCTTCAGGTGGGCGTAGGGGTTCTTCAACGCATTCAGGCGGTCTTTCACCGCCACCTTCCAGCCAATGTGCTCGGGGGCACCGCTGCGGTGAATGTACGCCCTGATGAACGGGGCGAAAGCACCACCGGCACCGAGCGAGGCTCCCCGGCCGCTCCCAAGCGCGAACTGGGCGTTCCCCTCGGACTGCTTCTCGAATGCGACGGCGAGCACTCTGCGATGCTTCCCCACCTGGATGTGCGACGCCGCCACAATGGCCGTCGTTCCGCCCACCGAACCAGCGGTGTGCACCCGGAACATCGGCTTTCCGACCGCCCCAAGGGCGTCGGAGAGATAGAGCTCCGGCTTCATCACCCCCTCGAAGAGGTCGGGTGCTTTCCCGAGGACAACGGCGTCGATATCGGCCATGGTCATCTGGGCGTCGTCAAGGGCCCGGAATACCGCCTCGCGCACCAGTCCGCCGAAAGAGACATCGAGACGGCGGGACTTGTGGTGCGTCTGGCCGATTCCCACGATTGCGCAGGGGCGGGCGCTCATGGCGTGTCCTCCAAAATGCAGACGAGGTTCTGTTGCAGGCATGGACCCGAGGTCGAGTGAGCCAGGGCCCTATGGCCACCGTCCCGTATGTGGTTGGCGGCGTACCCGATGCGGCACAGGCCGGTTGCCATGATCGGGTTGGCCCGGAGCGCACCGCCAGACGGGTTGACGGCGACGTCCCCACCGAGCCCGAGGACCCTCGCCAGCAGCAGCTCTTCGTGGGTGAATGCTGCCTGCAGCTCGGCGATCTCGACCGGACCGTCGCCCAGTCCGGCCGCTTCGGCCGCCAACCGGGTCGAAGGTGAGTCGTCGAGGGCCCGGAACGAGGGATTGTGGCACTCCGTACGGTGGTCGAAGCCGGTGATGTAGGCCGGGCGGTCGACCAGCTGGCGGGCGCGGTCGCCTGTGGTCAGCACCATGGCCGCGGCCCCGTCGGTGATGGGCGGAACGTCGTGTCGCCGCAGGGGCTGGCGCATGTACTCCTCGGTCAGTAGGGCGTCGACGTCCCCTTTGCCCCGGGCCCGTACGGCCACCTCGGCCATCTTGCGCTCGTCGGCGATGCCAGCTTTGATCACCGCCCGGGCCTGCAGGGCGGCGAAGGTCAGTGGGTCGGCGCCCAAGGGAGCGAGGAAGTAGGGGTCCATCTCCATCGGGTAAATGAGCGATGGATCGCCGGTCGATGAACGGCCTGATCCGGTGACCACGGCGATCTCGATGTCCCCCTCTTGCAGGCGGAGCCACGCCTCATAGAGCGCCCAGGCGCCGTCCATCTCGACATGCGAATCGCGCTTGGGCGGCCATGCTCCGATCGCGTCGAGGTTCGAGACGAACGAGAATGCTTGGCCGGTGATGTAGTCACAACTTCCGAGGCACGTGAAATCGATGTCGGCGCGGGTGAGCCCCAGTGGATCGAGGGCATCGGAAATGGCATCCATGAGCATCTGCGTCTCGGACTTGTCGGTGTGGCGCACCAAGGGTGTGTGCGCCCATCCCACCACTGCGATGTCGCCGCCGCGTCCTGCCCCTCCGAGGCTCATCAGAAGATCCGGTTCACGAGATCGGGATCGTTTACGTCGGGTTCGCCGCTGGGTATCCAGCCGACCAGGGCACCCCAGGCTCCGCCCATGCCGCCTCCTTCGTCGATTTCTTCGGCCGGGGAGGCCCATACGGCCGCCACCCGCACGCCGACCCGCATCTCGTCCGCCGGCAGCTCGATAACGGCTGAGTACGGGACGATGACGTCGGTGCCGTCGAGGAGGACGAATGCGCGCACGAATGGCTCGGTTTCGGTCTGGCCCGGGTATTGCACCGGGGTCACGATGGCGTAGTTGGTAATGGTGCCCGTATGGGGCAGATCGACCTCGCAGTCGGGCCCGAGCTCAATGGCATCGATGGGGCAGTAGCCCCGGCCCCCGGCGTAGACGCGCCCACAGGTCGGGCAGCGCAGCCCGAGCAGGCGGTGCTCCTTCGAGGCCTCCGTCGCGCGGTCGGTCGCGTCGGGAACGGGGTTCCGGTAGGTGATGGAGGCCAGGTAGTCCATGCGGGCGACCGGTTCGCCAGCAGGGCCGGTGTCCACTCCTTCGACCTCTGGGGTTTCGCCCGGAACGAAACAGACGATGTCGTCGATCCGGCCCAGGCGCGTCCCCCGCCAGCGGGGCGCCACCCGTGCCCCCTCGGTCAGTGTTTCGGGGGAGCCGGCATCGACGGCGTGGAGCAGTGGCGTCGTGGCTCCGTCAAGTTGAATCAGGGCGAAAGCGAAGGGGTGGTCGAGCGGGTGCTGCTCGGACGGGGAGGGCACCCAGGTCCACGACGTGACGGTGCCGGCCGGACCGACTTCGACGAACTCGTGCGCCAACTCGGCACCGGTAGCCGGGTCCCACTCCATCGGTGGCACGAGGACCTGGTCGCCGTTGCGAATGCCGAGGATGCGCCGTTCCGTCATGGCGGTCATGAACGCACCGACCACCGGGCCCAGGGACCGCTTGTACGGGAAGGTGATGGTGTTGGCGACGAAGCGGGTCAACGAGTCAACTCCTCACTAGTGGTCGGTGGAACCAATCGCATCACGCGGTCGGTCGCCCAATGGCACGGGCAATCATGAAACCGGGCGCAGCTTATGATCTGCGAGAAGCGGCTGCACGTCCGCGATCCGCCGGGCCCGCAATCCGATCTGTTCCCCGGCACCTCGGAGAGGGCCTGGTCCGCCTTCGGTCGTGATGGAGCAGTGCCCGTACCTGCACTGCTGCCCGCACCTGCCGGTTTCCCGAGGTACGCCCGGAGGCACGGCACGATCGTCGCACCGCGTGCCAACCTGAGGAGATGGATCTGGCTGAGCTCCTCGCCCTGCCCGAAGTCAAAGAGGAGTGCGTTCTGCGCTCGAGGGTCGGTTTCATTGCATTGCACGGGG